>JAEEGF012049468.1_pt1 | contig 62659 bp, 46 predicted proteins | sample 9134171 | NCBI WGS metagenome assembly JAEEGF01 (sample SAMN16246542, study PRJNA631951) | gut metagenome | biome: gut microbiome; feature: rumen; material: AP-attached | host: Bos | place: Iran: Karaj | collected 2018-10 | reverse complement strand
GGAGAAGTTCCACCACCATTTGATGTCTTTGTCGGTTACGCCTTCGCTTCTTAGTCTGGGAAGGCGCCGCTGAATGAGATCATAGGCGGACTTAGCGTATTGGTCGGTAGGAGAAGTGTTTTGAAGAACTAGGCTGCCAAGATTGGTGGGAAGGTCGTAGGTGTGGTTTTGCAGGGTTTCTTGTTTAGCTTCCTTTATGAGAGTGGTAGCAAGGTCGGTGGCTTCTTCGGGGGAGAGGTTTTTATATTGCTGGTAAAGGGCGGAGTATTTGTTGATGAGGCTCTGTTCCAGGTCGGTAAGGGAGATTGGTTCGGGTTCGGGCTCGGGTTCTGGTTCTGGAGTTGATTCCGGTTCCACGGAGTTAGGGAGAGATTTGGGTTGGGGGTCGGAGGTGGGTTCGGAGGCTGTTTGCTTCTCTTTGAAGTGGTCGGGTGGGATGAAACAGAGAAGGAGGATAATTAAGAGATTGACGTAGGGGAGCAGCATAATGAAGGCCCAGATCCAGCTGAGTGCCGTGTCGCGCAGACGTCTGATGATGAAGATAAGGAAAATGATTCCAAGGATGACTCCGACGACAAATGAGATAATATCTTTATCAGCATAAAGATCGCGATATATTTCCGGCAAGATTCTCGTAATGAAAACATACAAGATAAAACAACAGATCAAGCTGATGGTGTACTCAGTTCTTGAGGCTCTTGTGCGGGGGTCTAGATGTTGGTAGAGATTATCCATGGTGGGAAAGAAATGGCGGCCCGTTGGGCCGCCATTTTTGGTTTGGTGTTATTTCTCGCCTTTGACTCGGAGTTTGTAGATCTTGATGTTGGAGCCGGGGATGCCGACTACGCCGAGACGGTGGGCGGGGCGGGGGCTGGTTTCGCGGTACCAGCCGGCTAGTTTTCCATCGTAGAGCATGAAGAAGTACTTGCCCTGGCGCTGGAACTGCATGGTGTGCTTGCCGGGGGTTAGGCCGAGGCGTTCTTCGGTGACTTCGCCCATGTTGATGAGACGGATTTTGGAGAGCTCGTTGTTGTAGCCGCCGAGGAAGCCGATGGAGTCCTGGCCGGGGTCGATGTGTTTGGTGGATTTGGCGAAGGCGCCAAGGACGGCATCCTGGGTGGCCTCAAATTCCATGAAGACGGTGAAGTCTCCGTCACCGGTGAAACCAGGGACGAGGAGGTAACAGGAGGCGTCGGGGTCAAGGTTGGGTTTGAGACAGAGGGCGCCGTCTTTGAGTTCCCAGTCGTTTTGTGTGAACTCGTATTGGGTGAGGTCTTGCTGGGTGCTGAAATCTAGGCTTGTATCGGCTTGGTCGGGGGTGAGGTTGGGGTTGGGTTCTATTGGGCACTTCTGGACGCCCTGGAGGGGCTCCATGAAGCAGTAGGTGGGTTGGTAGCCGTCGCCTAAGGTGTACTGGGCTTTGTTGGGAAGACGGAGTGCTACGGCGTTGCCTATTTCTCTGCCGGCGCCCTGCCAGAACCAGGTGGAGTCTCCCCTGTTCTCAATGGAGAATTCTACTATGACTTTGTTTTGGGTTTTGGTGGCTTTTGATTCGAAGCCCTTGCCGAGGGAATGGTAGGAGACTTTTGGTTCTTGGGTTGCTCTGTCGAGGTCGATATGGATCTCGTAGAGGTCTTTGGAGCGGCCGAAGCCTTCGAAGCCGTTGTAGATGCCGTCGGCTTCGCCGTCGAGCATGATGTTGACTTCCCAGAAGGGGCCTTCTATTTCTACAAGGCCGTAGTAGAAGGAGTCGTCATGAGCCTGCTTGAAGGAGAAGGTGGTGTCTTGGACTTTTTTCTTGCCGATGAAGGGGACGGAGGCCCAGTCTTCTGTTTTCGCGTCGAGCTCGATCTGCTTGGCCCAGATGAAGGGAGGATACGGGATAGTGGGAAGAGGATCCTCGATGTCGGGGATGCCGTCTTGGTCGGAGTCCGGGTCATCGGGATTCGGGAGGTCGAGATACTCGACCTGGCGGGAATACCAGGGGCTCATAGCGCCGCCGGACCAGATGGACTGGCGGATCTTGGTGAAGTCGTCGAGTAGGCCGTCGGTTTCTTGGGAGTCCGGATCGTAGCCGTATTTGGCTTCCGTAAAGGGGTAAGGTCCGTCGTCGGGAACGTTGTCGCCGTCCCGGTCGGGAGCCATGATGGTCTCACCGAAGTAGTAGCGGAGCCACTGGATGTCGGTGAGTCCGCGGTCGGTGATGGCGATGCCGGACCAGTGTTCGCCGAACTTGCCGCCGCAGTCCCAGGGGAATTCATCGAAGGAACCGTCAGGACGTTGGTAGCGGAAGCGGTTTGAGAAGTGGTCGAAAACGACACGGTCGTTTTCCTGGTCGAGACCAGAAAGGTAGGTCTGGGATTCGATCTCGTGATGGTATTCGTGGGTGGTTAACCAGGCGATGTCGTCGCCTAGGAATTGGGATCTGCCCGGAATGCCTTCCGGCCAGCCGTCAATTCCTAAGGTGCCGCCGCCACTAATGCACCATTCCCATTTTTTGCCGTTCCAATCGTAGCGCTGGAGAAGATCGTTTTCGATCTGGCCGACGTAGCCGTCGCGGATGGGCTGGTGGTTGATTTTTTCGATGTCCTTGGTGTCGGAGATGGAGAATTCGCCGCCTCCGGGGCCTGAGAACTCGTTGCCGGGCCAGTTGCGGCAAGGAACGAGCTTCTTGTACTCTTCCGGAGCGTCGGCGGGCATTTCGCCCCAATACTGCGGGCGTTCATCCCAGAAGTACTGCAGGTCGTGCCAGACTCTCATTCCGTTGTTGACGAACCAGAAGCGCTTGGCTAATTCGAATTCGTTTTGGAGCTTGGCTTTGTCTTCAGGGCTCATGGGAGGTGGGAGAGGAGCCCATTCGCCGTCTTTATTTTTGGCGGTGTACATGCTGTACACGTTCGGCATGATGATGACCTTTACCGGGATGCGGACGATGGTCTTGTAGCCGTCGGGAGCGAGGGTAGAAACGGCGTATTCCCTTGACCAGGGCTTTTCAGCGCCCCAGCGGGTCTCTAGGTTCGTGGGCTCGGTGTCGCCGTTGTTAAGACGGTAGTAGTAGCGCGTGGCGGGCTGTAAGCCGGTTATCGTGATGCGGTGGAAGGTTGAGGTCTCGGAGGTTTGGAAGGTCTGGCTTTCTTGCTGCCAGGGCTTGTATTCCTGGCCTTCGGGGAACCAGGTGTTGCAGGGGTCTCCGCCTTTTCTGAGCTGGACTTTGGTCTGGCAGGGTTCGGGAGTGCTCCACTGCAGGGTGAATTCGGTCTGGCCGAGCATGGAGACCGGGCGGGTGGGATCGTACTTTGTTTCTTCCGCTTGAATTGTGAATGATAGGGCGGCAATAGTAAGTAGAACGATAAGGGACTTTCTCATGTGCATCCTTAAGGTTTTGTGTGTTTTGTTTTGATTGCTTACTGCCAGTCGAAACGTTTCCCCAGAAGCTCATAGAGCTCCTCGTTTTTCGGGGCGAAGTAAGCTTTAAGTTTTTCTTTGGTCTCGGGAGCCATTTTGGCGTATTTGAGAGCGTTCTTGGCTTCGAAAGTTGGCAGCGTATAGGAGTTGAGGCCGAGGTATTCAACGATCTCGTTGTAAACTCTGGGAGTGTTTTTGTAGAACTCCTCGCTCTGGACTATGAGAAGCTGTTCCTTGGGGAAGTGTTTGAACCATTCCTTCAGCTGCTTGGCGTAGTAGCCTCTTGTGAGGTAGGAATAGTCTCTTCTCTGGTCCGCTTTGTAGAATTCGTCCTTTGCGAGTTTTTCGATGTCGGGGGTGATCCTTTGCTCCTCTTTTTCTATGGCTTCCTCGAAGGAGAGCGGTTCCCGGTTCAATCGTTTGATGTGGTTGTAATGGGAGTAAGCTCTCTCGATAGGATCTCTCAGGACGAGGATAAGCTTTATTTGGGGGAGAGTCTCCTTGATCCTCTTGGCGGCGTAGGGATGGAAGAAGTAGCTGGGGCTGGCTTCGCCAGTGATGACGCTGGCTACGAGATCCCTTTCAAGTTTCTCCTGCTCTTTTTTGGTCGGGAAAAAGGACTTGTACCATTCTATTGGTCTGGTGTAGTAGTCATCGAAGTAAAAGAGCTCTTTTACGGGAGAGGGAATGATCTGCGGATGATGGGAGAGGTAATCGTAGAGCGACGTGGTGCCGCAGCGCTGGGCGCCGATTATGATGAAACTGGGGAGTATCCTCTTTTTGGCGGTCAGGTCCCTGTACCAGATGTCCGGAATGGGCAGGGCCCTTTCCGGCCATCTGGTCAGGTACGACCTGATTTTTTCTTTGGTGAGCTTGGGCATTTAGTATTAATGCTTGAAGTGGCGCATGCCGGTGAAGAGCATGGTCATGCCGTGTTCGTCAGCGGCAGCGATGGATTCCTCGTCCCTTATGGAGCCGCCGGGCTGGATGATGGCGGTGATGCCGGAAGCGGCCGCGGCGTCAACACTGTCCCTGAAGGGGAAGAAAGCGTCGGAGGCCATAACGCAGCCCTGGATGGGCTTCCTGGCCTTCATAACGCCGATCTTGGCGGAGTCGACGCGGCTCATCTGACCGGCGCCGACACCGACGAGTTCCGTGCCTTTCGCGTAGACGATGGCGTTAGACTTGACGTGCTTGCAGCACTTCCAGGCGAAGAGGAGGGACTTCACTTCCTCTTCGGTGGGCTCGCGTTTGGTGACGCACTTTAAGCCCTCGGGGCCGAGGACCGCTAGGTCGCGTTCCTGGACTAAGAGGCCGCCTACGACCTTTCTGGTCATAAGGCCGCTTGAGGGACGGCCGGATTCGAGCCACTGCGGAAGGTCTTCCACCGTCATAATGCGGATGTTTTTCTTCTTGGAGATGATGTCGAAAGCTTCCGGGGTGTAGGCGGGGGCGATGACCGCTTCGACGAAGACCTTGGAGAGTTCCTCGGCAAGAGGAGCCTCAACGGTTCTGTTGAAGGCTAAGATGCCGCCGAAAGCGGAATCAGGGTCGGTCTCCCTGGCCTTGAGGTAGGCGGTGAGAAGATCGTCATCCGTGGCCGCGCCGCAGGGGTTGGTGTGCTTGACGATGATGGCGGCGGGTTCGGTGAATTCCTTGACTAATTCGAGGGCGCCGTCCAGGTCGATGAAGTTGTTATAACTGAGTTCCTTGCCGTGGAGCTGCTTGGCGGTGGTGGCGCAGGGTTCAGAGATCTTGGCTTCACGGTAGAAGGCGGCAGCCTGGTGGGGGTTCTCGCCGTAGCGGAGGCCCTGGACCTTGCGGTAGCCGAAGGTTTTCGTTTCGCCGAACATGGGCGCTTCATCGCCCATCGCGTTGGCAAGGAAGTCCGCGATAAGGCTGTCGTAATAGGCGGTCGCGGCGAAGACCTTCTGGGCGCAGGCGCGGTTGAATTCGAAGGTCGATTTGCCCTCGTTAGCGTCCATGATCTCAAGGAGCTTGTTGTAATCGCTTGGGTCGGTGATGACCGTCACGTCCTTGAAGTTCTTGGAAGCGGAACGGAGCATGGTCGGGCCGCCGATGTCGATGTTTTCTATCGCTTCCGGGAAGGTCACGTCGGGTTTTTTGATGGTGGCCTCGAAGGGATAGAGATTGACGACGACAAGGTCGATGTACTCGAGGGAGTATTCCTGCATGGTCTTCTGATGGGCGGGATTGTCGCGCATGGAGAGAAGACCGGCGTGGACCTTCGGATGCAGAGTTTTGACGCGGCCGTCCAGCATTTCCGGGAAACCGGTGAATTCGTCGATGGTCTTGATGGGGACGCCTTCCCCTTTAAGGAGTTTGGCGGTGCCGCCGGTGGAGATGATCTCCACGCCGCGTTTAGATAACTGCATGGCCAGTTCCGCGATTCCCGTCTTGTCGGAAACGGAAATAAGAGCTCTTTCAATCTTTTTCATTTTGAAGGTCCTGTAAAGTTAGGTTGTTTCGCTTTAATATTGCCTGGAAGAGCTTGCACTCTCCCATTAGTTTCGCTTCTTCCCTTACCCAGACGTAGGGAAAGTTCCGGCACTGCGTAGGCCTTGCCTCATAGATAGTGCAGCCAGTTTCCCCGAGGAAGGGGCAGGGTTCGTTTTTCCCCATCCTCAGCCGCAGATTCCTGCGGTCGTCGCTTAACTCAAAGAACTTTTCCGCGCAGTCCCTGACGTCCATCTTGAGCAGGTCCGCCAGGGCATCGAGTTCGTCCGGTGAGAAATGCACTTCCCCGTCCCAGCGGCAGCAGGAAGTGCAGGTTCCGCAAATCCGGGAATCGTCGGCTTCCTCGCTGAAACGCGTTGGGGTTCTCACAGGTTGGTGATCTCCACCTTGCGGTCGCCTTCCACTACCTTGCCGATCACGGCGGCGGGGAGATTCTGCTTTTCCTTGGCGTACTTGATGACGGTCTCGGCGTTTTCGGGAGAGACGAAGATCACCAAGCCGATACCCATGTTGAAGACACGGTACATTTCCTTAGGATCGACTTCGCCCAGTTTCTGCATGAACCGGTAGATGAAGGGGACCGGGAAAGCCTTGGCGTCGAAAGTGACGGCCGTGCCTTCGGGGAGGATCCTTGGGACGTTCTCGTAGAGGCCGCCGCCCGTGATGTGGGCGATGCCCTTGACCGGGATGGCGTCGATGAGCGGCAGGACGGTCGGGATGTAGGAGCGGTGCGGCTCAAGAAGGATGTCGCCTAAGGTCGGGCCGCCGGGCTCCGGCATGTAGCTGAGATCATAGCCGGCGTCCTGGAAGAGGATCTTCCTTGCTAAGGAGAAGCCGTTGGTGTGAAGGCCGGAACTAGGAAGCGCGACCGCAACGTCGCCGGGCTTGATGGTCTTGCCGTCGATAAGCTTCTTGCGGTTGACAACGCCGACGATGCAGCCGGCCAAGTCGTACTGGCCCTTGCAGTAGGTGCCGGGCATCTCGGCCGTTTCGCCGCCTAGAAGAGCGCAGTTGTTCGTGCGGCACTCTTCCGTAATGCCGGCCACTATCTCCGTTACGCCCTCGACCGTTAAGTCAGCCGCCGCCACGTAGTCTAAGAAGAAGAGCGGACGGGCGCCCTGGACGACGATGTCGTCGCAGCAGTGTGCGACGATGTCGTGCCCCACGCCTCTGAAGCGGTTCAGCTGCGCGGCCAGATGAAGTTTCGTGCCGACGCCGTCGATGGAGGCGACCAGGACGTTTTCGCCTTCGCCTAAGCCAGTGATGTCGTAGAGTCCGCCGAAGAGACCGATGTCAGCTAGGACAGCGGGGCTGAAAGTGGAGCGGACCATGCCTTTGATGTCTTTGACGATCTGATTACCCTTGTCGATGTCGACGCCGGCCTCAGTGTACTTGGATTTCATAGCTTCCCTCATTTTATTTTTATGAACACACACTTAATTTAATAAATATATAATAGCAAAAATTCAAGTCTTGGCCACGGTCAGCAGAATGATGTTTTTAGCGCCCGCGGTTTTGAGCTGGCGGGCGCATAATTCGGCGGTCGTCCCGGTCGTGCAGACGTCGTCTATGACGGCTGTTATCATGTGTTTGGGCTGGCGCTGGAAGTATGCGGCATAGCGCTTGTCGAACTGGAAAGCCCCGCCCAGGTTGCTCATTCTGGCCTCCCTTGTCAAGGAAGCCTGGGGCGACTGATAGCGCGTCCTTTTCAGAGCCTTTACGACCGGGATCTTCGTCCGCCTCGAGAGCTCGTAGGCAAGGTCCTCGGCTTGGTTGTAGCCCCTGATTAATCTTTTGGCCCAGTGCATAGGAACGGGAACTAGAGCGTAGATGTAAGGGGAAAGGACGTTGAATTCCGGGTGCGACGTGATAATGTCCGTCAGAGGGTCCGCGAGATAACGCGCGTTGCCGTATTTGAATTTCGAGACAAGGTGAGGGGCAAGGCCCGTGTAGGCGGCGCCGGCTATGACGCGGCTCAAGGGCGCGCGCTTGCTCTTGGCTTGGCAGTCTGGGCAGAGAAGCGTTTCCTCGTCGAGGGAAACATCAATTTTGGAGCAGCCGAGACAGTAGGGCGCTTCGGTAAGAGTAAGAGCCTCCCGGCATTTGGGGCAGAGCTTTTGTCTGCCGCGGCTGTCTAAGGGCGCCTTGCAGTAATAACAGACGGGAGGGAAGAAAAGATGAGCGAGCGCTTCCCACAGTTCAGTTGTGGGAAGCGCAAGCCTTTCCCTATTCCAGTATCTTGGAAAAAGTAGTGATATCTTTAGCGCGTCCGGTATTCTCATCGACCTCAACGACAGCTCCAGAGACCTGGCAGGGGCCGTCCGCCACATGGAATTTCTGGGGAAGCCCGGTGATGAAGTGCTCCAATACCGGTTCTATTTCCCTGCCTATGACGGATTCTTCAGGGCCCACCATGCCAAGGTCCGTTAAGTAAGCGGTCCCGTGGTGGAGAATTTTTGCGTCGGCGGTCTGTACGTGCGTGTGAGTACCGACGATAACGGACACCTTGCCGTTGAGGTGATGGCCCATGGCGATCTTCTCGCTGGTGGCCTCGGCGTGGAAATCGATGATGATGACTTTGGCTTTGATCTGCTCTAAGATCTTGTCGACTTCCACAAAGGGATTCTGGCTGGGCTGCATGAAAGTCTGGCCCTGCAGATTGATGACCGCGATGTCAACGTTCCTCCATTTGGTCTCAAGGAAGCCTACGCCGACACTGGAAGTGATAGCGTTGGAGGGACGGACGACGCGGTTAAGGGCGAGCATCTCGTGGTAGTCCTTCTGGCGGAAGGCGTGGTCGCCTAACGTTATGACGTCCACTCCCCCGGCCAGAAGTTCTTTCGCGATGTCGACTGTCAGCCCGCTGCCGCCGGCGGCGTTCTCCGCGTTGGCGACGCAGAAATCCGCCTCGTATTGGGCCTTCAGTTTAGGCAGATGCTTTAATAGGACGGTCCGGCCGCTGCGGCCGACCACGTCCCCGAACAGGATGATTCTCATTTGGCGTATTCGACGACTCGGGTCTCCCTGACCACGCAGACTTTGATCTGGCCGGGGAACTGGACCTCGTCGGAGACACGCTTGGCGATGTCCCTGGCGATGACCAGCATCTTGTTATCATCGATAGAGTCCGCGTCGACGATGACGCGCAGTTCCCTGCCTGCCTGCACGGCGAAGGCGTTCTGGACGCCCTCAATCTCGCCGGCGATCTTTTCCAATTGTTCGATGCGTCTGAGGTAAGTGTCGTAAGCCTCGCTGCGGGCGCCGGGCCTGGCCGCGCTTATCGCGTCAGCCGCGCTGCAGAGCACAGCCATGCGGGACTTCGCTTCCGTTTCGTTGTGGTGCGCCGCGATCGCGTTGACGACCTTGTCGCATTCCTGGTAGTGGCGGGCGAGCTCCGCGCCGATAGAGGCGTGCGGGCCCTCGACCTCGTGGTCGACGGCCTTGCCGATGTCGTGCAGCAGACCGGCTCTCTTGGCGAGAGTCGGATCCTCTCTCATTTCGGTAGAGAGGGCGCCCATGATCTTAGAGACCTCGATGGAGTGCGCCAGCAGATTCTGGCCGTAGCTCGTGCGGAATTTCAAACGGCCGACCAGCTTCACCAGTTCGGGGTGCAGTCCGCTGATGCCGAGGTCCAGGCAGGCCTTCTGGCCGGCTTCCTCGATCTCCTGGTCGATCTCGTTTCTCACCGTGTTCAAGACTTCCTCGATGCGGGCCGGGTGGATGCGGCCGTCCGCGATCAAACGTTCCAAGGTGCGCTTGGCAATCTCTCTTCTGACCGGGTCGAAGCCGGAAATGACGACCGCGTTCGGCGTGTCGTCGATCAATATCTCCACGCCGGTCTCCTGTTCGAGAGCCCTGATGTTGCGGCCCTCGCGGCCGATGATGCGGCCCTTAAGGTCGTCAGAGGGAAGGGAGACGGAAGCGACCGTGTTTTCGGCGACATATTCGGAGGCGCAGCGCTGGATAGCTCTGGCGATGATGTCGCAGGCGACGGAATGGGCCTGCTCCTCAGCTTCCTGCTGACGGCGGCGGATCAAGTTCGCGGCGTCGTACTCGACCTCGCGCTCAAGCTTTTCCCTCAAGCTCTTCACTGCTTCCTCGCGGGAGAGCCCGGCCACGCGCTGCAAGGCGGCCTCCTCTTCCTGGATCAGTTTTTCTATCTTCTCTTTGGAGACTTCGAGCTGCTTGCGCTCGCCGGCTAATTTCTCCCTGTCGTTTTCGAGAGCCTGCTCTTTCTGCTCGATCTGGTCGGCGCGCTTGTCGCAGGCGGCTTTCTTCTGCTCGATCCTCTCCTCTTCTTTCTTCAGTTCGCGCCTGGTCTCCTTCGTGCTGTTCTCGAAGTCGACGCGCATCTTGTGTTCTTTGTCTTTCAGTTCCAGATCGCTTTCCCTTTTCAGCTGATGGGCTTCTCTTTTAGCCTTGTCGATCAGCCTTCTGGCCTCGTCTTTAACTTTGTTTTCCCTTGAGCGCTCTTTCGCTTTATGAATGGCGCTTAAGATTATCGCTCCAAGAATGAAGCCCACTACGGCCGCGGCCGCGATCAGAATTATCGTTTGAGTCGAAAATTCCATATCTATGTCCTTATATATGTTGATTAATATAGATCTCCCCTGGCGAGATAACTTTGTCCAGGGAGGCGTCCCACTCTTCTGTGGGAATCCTGTCCGCTATCTGGCAACTAAACGCCACGCCGGCTATCGTATCCCCGGCGCGCTGAAAAGCGCGGAGCCTTTCCAGCGTTCTGTCGTAATAGCCCCCGCCTTGGCCCAGCCTGCGACACCCCCGGTCGAAGGCTACGCCGGGCAGAAGCCAGAGCGTATTCGAACGTTCTTCTTTTGGATCCCAGAGAGGCAGATCCTCCTTGGGCTCCCTTATCCCGAAGGAACTGATGCCGAAGTATTCCTCGGTTAGTCCCTTCACTTCCCTGAAAATAAGATCTTTCCCTTTGACGACCGGAAGCACGAGCTTCTTTCCGTCAGCGAGAACTTTCTCATTCAATTCCGTAAGATCCAGTTCAGAGCCCAGCGCCATGTACGAAACGATGACGCCGGATCTCTTATAATCCGGACTTTCAATGATCCTGCCGATTACTTGGCGCGTTTCAGAGCTTCTTCTTTCCTTTGTCAGCGCTTTCCTCTCTGCGCGCAGCTTCGCGCGCAGCTCTTCTTTGAGAGCGCCAGTTGGACAATCTTTCATTGATTCTCTCTTCCGCGCCGAAACGTGTCGGCTTGTAGTATAGTTTTTCAAGGGGCATGTATTCCTGAGCGGCGGAAAAATGCCCTTCGGCGTTGTGGCTGTATTCGTAGCCTTTGCCATGCCCCAGCTCCTCGGCGCCCTTGTAATGGGCGTCTTTGAGATGGTCCGGCACTTCCAGGGTTATGTTCTCGGCCACGTCCTTCCAGGCCGCCTCGAGCCCCATGTAAGCCGCGTTGGATTTCGGGCAGCAGGCAAGGTAGGTGACGACGTGGCCAAGGTTGATCCTCACTTCCGGCATGCCGATCCTTTCCGCCGCCTGATAGGCCGCCATGGCCAGAGGCAGGGCGAGATAGTCGGCGCAGCCGATGTCCTCAGAGGCGAAGATGACCATCCTGCGCGCGATGAAGCGCGGGTCCTCGCCGGCCTGAAGCATCTTGGCAAGCCAGTAGAGCGCGGCGTCGGGGTCTGAGCCCCGCATCGATTTGATGAAGGCGGAAATGGTGTCGTAGTGGCCGTCGCCGTCGCGATCGTAGAGCAGGACTTTCTTCTGCAGCGAGGCTTCGGCGTCCTTGATCGTAACGTTGATCTTTCCCTTCTCGTCGGGTTTCGTCGTGGTGGCCGCGAGTTCCAGGGCGTTCAGCGCGACTCTGGCGTCGCCTTCGCAGCGCTGGGCCAAGAAGGAGAGCGCGTCGGGTTCGACCGTAAGGTCCATCTTTCCCAGTCCCCTTTCCTCGTCCTTCAAGGCTCTTTCGAGCACGGCCAGGATGTCGTCCTTTTCGAGCGGCTTGAACTGGAAGATCCTGGAGCGGGAAAGCAAGGCGTTATTCAAAGCGAAATAAGGATTCTCGGTCGTCGCGCCGATAAGGATAAGCGTCCCGTTCTCAACATGCGGCAATAAAACATCCTGTTGTGCCTTGTTGAAACGGTGGATCTCGTCGAGGAACAAAACGGCGCCCAAACGGCCGGCTTTTCGCCTCGAGCGCGAGAAATCGACAACGTCCCTGACGTCCTTGACGCTGGAAGCGACGGCGGAGAGGCGGCAGAAAGGCCGCTTCGTAGTCAAAGCGATAACTTCCGCCAGAGTCGTCTTCCCGCAGCCCGGAGGGCCGAAGAAGATGGCGGAGGAGAGCTTGTCGGCAAGGATCGCGCGCTGCAGAAGCGAGCCTTCGTGGATGAGATGCTTTTGGCCTGCGATCTCGCTAAGATCGCGGGGGCGCATGCGGAAGGCTAAGGGAGCGTTGGCGGCATCGGCGTTCTCGAATTGATTAAGAGCGGGATCGCCGGGAATATCTCTTTCACTCGCGAAGGAAAAAAGTTCAGGTTCGTCAGTCATTAAAGTCTATGTTGGACTGACCGGAATGCGCTGAAAAATGGGGCCCTGCTGGTGCCGTAGATACCTTAATGGTCTAAACTCAATATTCTAAGAATAAGGCTTGCAAGATTTTAAGGCTTCCCGCTCGAGGACGGGCCTGCACAACCACCTTGTACTCGCCCCTTTACAAATGCGAATGTCAGTTCAGGCTCTTTGTGGTATGTTAGCGAACACCGCAGGGTAAAACTCATTTCAAATTTCCAATTTCAGTTCCATTCCGGCCCGGGGGCCATATATATACAAACTCTTTACGAGACTGCAAACATTATAGCAAATTCAGTTCAATATAGCCAACGCCAGCTTGTGGAGAGTGGGAGGACCGGCGAGACAGGAAGAAGCCCCGACCGGGTCCTGGCCTTCCCAGCCCGTGATGACGCCGCCCGCGCCCCTGATGACAGGGATGAGCGGGAGAATGTCCCAGGGGTTCATCTCCGCGTCAGACATGACCGCCGTGAGACCTCCCGCGATGAGGGCGTAGCCGTAGCAGTCGCCCCACATTCTGAAGATCTTGCCCTCTTCGATAAGAGCGTCGAATTTAGGCCGGCTTTTCAGTCTGGCTATGTCGCATATGTCCGTCGTCAGGATAACGGCCTCCTTGAGGCTCAGAGCGTCTTTAACGTGCACCGGGGTGCCGTTCACCTCCGTTGTCTGATTGTCGCCTAAGTAGATCTCGTCGCGCATCGGAAGACCGATGGCGCCGAGAATCGGCTTGCCGTCCTTCAGGAGCGCGATGAGCGTGCCGAACAAGGGGGAGCCGGAGACGAAGGACTTCGTGCCGTCGATGGGGTCCAATACCCAAGTGTACTCGGCGCTTCCGCCCGCTCCGAACTCCTCGCCAAGGATGGCGTGGCTGGGGAAATTCTTGGCGATCATTTCCCTCAGCATCATCTCAGCTTTGCGGTCTATTTCCGTCACAGGGCTCAGATCCTTTTTCACTTCCACGTGGTAGGCGCGGGAATTGAAGGCGTCCCTGATGAAGGGCATCACGACCTTCAGCATCGCTTTGACAAAATCTTTGTATTGGTCCAGTTCCGTCATAGTATGACCTCTAGGAGTTCGATGAAGAGCCTGACGCCGTAGCCCGTGGCGCCCATGGGATTGTAGCCTTCGGTAGAGGGACGCATGCCCATGGCCGCGATGTCAACGTGGGCCCAGGGAACGTTCGGCGCGAATTTCTTAAGGAAGAGCGCGGCGGTAGATGATCCGGCCGGGCGGCCGCCGCCGTTCTTGATGTCGGCGACGTAGCTCTTAAGAAGCTTCTCGTAGCCTTTGTACATCGGCATCTGCCAGAGGCGCTCGCCGGTCTTCTCCCCGGCCGCCTTCAGGGCGATGGAGAGTTTTTCGTCCTCGCAGAAAAGGCCCGCCGCCTCGTAACCCAGGCAGGTGATGATGGCGCCCGTTAACGTCGCGATGTCTATTACCGCTTTCGGCTTGAGTTCGCCGGCCCTGATGAGACCGTCCGCCAGGATGAGGCGGCCTTCCGCGTCCGTACTAATGATCTCGACGCTGACGCCGTTCTTATATTCGATGACGTCGCCCGGCAAGAGCGCGTTGGGGCCCGGCATGTTGTTGGTCGCGGGGACTAATCCCACGACGTTCTGCTTCACCTTCAGCGCGGCCGCCGCGTAGAGCGTGCCGATGACGGAGGCTCCGCCGTGCTTGTCCATGCGCATCGCTTCCATGCCGGAACTTCCCTTGATGGAGATGCCGCCGGAGTCGAAGGTCAGGCCCTTGCCGACGAAGACGACGGGCGCTTCCTTCTTGTTCTTGGCGCCCTGCCAAACGAGCTCGATGAAGCGCGCCGGCTGCGTGGAGCCGCGGTTGACGGCCAGCAAGCCCGCCATTTTCTTCTTCTTGATGTCCTCCATCTCAAGGACGCTGACCTTAAGCCCGAAGTGCTTCAAACTCTTGGCGACCTGGGCGAGGCGCTCGGCGTTGATCTGGGAGTGCGGGGCGTTCGCCAGCTCGCGGGCAAGGATCACGCCTTCGCAGATGGTCTTCGTTTTCTGAAGCAGGGGCTTCACTTCCTTGGGCTCTTCCGCCGTGATGAAGCAGATCTCCTCGAAGGGCGTTCTCACCCTCGGCGTGAAGTCCGCCTTGTATTCGTAGCCGCGCAGCAAAAAGCCTTCCAGGGCGGCCGTCGTCGCTTCCTTCTCAAGGATCGCGTCGCTCCTAAAGGGCAGCACTCTGAATTTCTTGACTTCCAGTTTCGCGAGAGCGTCGCCGGCGGAGACCGCGGCTCTTCTTATGTCCTCAAGCTCCAGCGCCTCCACGCTGCCGAGGCCGCAAAGCAGGAAGCGGCCCACTTCGCCTTCCGTATAGACCGTCACGGTTTCGCCCGCTTCGGCCTTGAAATCATCCCAGACCTTTTTCGTCAGGGGGAAGGTCTTTTGGGCTTCCGGTAAAAGTTCTTTCGTAAGAAAGACGACCGCCGCCTCTTTGGGGGCGCCGTCCTTGGTCTTCAAACAAGTGATCTTCAATTCAGACATAATTTATCTCCTTAATTTTTTAGGCAGTCCTCTTGAGGCTGAGCTCGATGAGGGCCTGCAGTATATTTTTGCCGTTTTGTATTTCAACTGAACTCAGGGCGCTCTTGGCTTTGTCAGCCAAAGAATCCGCCAAATCATCGATCTCAGCTCTTATGCCTTTCGCTTCCAGAAGCTCTCTCACGTAATTCACTTCCGCTTCCCCGATATCGGGAGCGCCGAAGATGGAATTTAGTTTCGCTTTCTCTTCCTCGCTCGCGGCGGCGAACAGCTTTTGCGTGAAGAGCGTCTTCTTGTTTTCCCGGATGTCCGAGCCGATCGGCTTGCCGAGCTTTTCCGCGCTGCCGAAAAGTCCGAGCTCGTCGTCCTTAACCTGGAACAGCACGCCGAGGTTCAGGGCGTAATCGCTAAGCGCGGACAAAAGTTCAATTGAAGCGCCGCCAAGCATGGCGCCCGTAATTAGGGGCACGATGAAAGTGTAGCCAGCCGTCTTTCCCTTGTAAAGATCGAGTATGCGCTGTTCATCCGGCATGATTGGCGCGCCGGAAAGATAAGTGTCCTCCATTTCCGCGGCGCCCACCTTCGCGAATTCCCCGCCCCAGTAGATCGTCGCCTCGTTTTTCTTAGCGGCCTCGCATTTCGTTTCATTCAGCAGCGCGAACGTCAGCATCAGCGCGATGTCGCCCAAACAGATCGCCAGCGATTCCCCGGCCTTTTTCGTTTCGGCAAAGCCAGCCTTCGCTAGCTCGCCCGCGAAAGCGCAATGCGCCGAGGGCTTCCCTCTTCTGACCTCGTCCCCGTCGATGATGTCGTCGTGCATCAAGATGCCGGACTGGAAGAGCTCAATGGCCGCGGCCGCCGGGTAAAAGCCCTCGATGTCGGCTCCGGCCGCTTCCGCGCCCAGAAGCACAAGGTTGCCTCTCAGACATTTTCCGCCCTTGGTGTAAGCGATCAGCCTTTCCGGAAGGTCGTCCGTCCAAGGCAGATTCAGCCGCGCCTTCACGTCCTCCCTTAACAGGAACTCCGAGAGCGTTTCTATGATCTTCTCTTTCCTTGCGGAAAAAAGTTTTTTCAAATCATTTTCCATTGTCAGCGTTTGGGTTTTTCCTGATCTTGACGTAAGTTTTGTAGATCTCGCCGGCGATCGGCGCGGCGTCCGTGCCGCCGCTCGTCGCGTTTTCGACGACGATAGCCATCGCCACTTCCGGTTCCTCATAGGGAGCGTAGGAAGCGAACCAGGCGAAAGTCTTTTTGCCCAGCATGGCGGAACCAGTCTTGCCGCAGATCGTGATGCCGGGAACTTTCGCTCTTCTACCCGAGCCGGCCGGCTTGTTGACGACCGCGTACATGCCTTCCCTCACGGCCTTCAGAGCCTCGGGCTTGAATTCGGAATGCCGCACCTCCGGGCGCTCGCCGTTGTAGGCGGTCTCGATCCCGCCCTGCCTTAAAGATTTTATAAGCGTCAGCGGCATGACCGTGCCGCCGGTGGCCAAAGCCGCCGCCATCCTCGCGATCTGCACCGGCGTCACGAGAATGAAGCCGTGGCCGATGGAAAGGTTGACGGTGTCGCCGGGATACCAGGATTCGCCTTGAATGTTCTTTTTCCAGACAGGCGTCGGGATCTGGCCGTAGGATTCCGCCGGCAGCTCCACGCCCGTGCGGTCGCCCAATCCTAACGCGCGGGCGTACTTCGCGAGATTGTCCGCGCCGATAGCGTTGGCGTAATGGCAGAAGAAAGTGTTGCAGGAGACTCTAAGAGCGTCCTCCAGCGTTATGTCGCCGTAGACGGCCTTGTGGTAGTTCCTGATCGTATGGTTGCCAACCTGGACGGAGCCGGTGTCGTGATAGACCGTTTTGGAAGTGAAGACGCCTGTTTCCAGCCCGGCCAGAGAAGTGACGAGCTTGAAGACCGAGCCTAAAGGATAAAGGCCCTGCGTCGCGCGGTTCACGAGCGGATGGTCGGGATTGTCCCTCAAAAGGGCGTAATTAGTCTGGCTTATTCCCCCAATGAAAAGATTGGGGTCGTAATTTGGCGAACTGACCATCGCCAGTATCTCGCCCGTCTTAACGTCGATCACGACGGCCGCGCCCACCTTGCCCTTCATAGCCTCGGCGGCGGCCTTCTGCAGCCTCACGTCCAGCGTCGTCACGATGTCTTTGCCGGGAATGGCGTCCTCCTGGAGAATGACGCCGGTATAGCGTCCGACGCGGTCGACCTCCACCATCCTGCGTCCGTTGCGGCCGTGCAGAATCTCGTCGCAGTAATACTCCATGCCTTCTCTTCCGACGATGTCGTTGATGTGGAAGGGATACTGCGAATCCCTAAGACGTTTGTCGTTCGAGCGGATGAGTCCGGTGTAGCCCGTCACGTGCCCGAAGACCGAACCGTAAGGATAGCGCCTGGCCGACTCGTAGTCGAGGATAAGGCCCGGGATCTCGTCGCTCCTTTCGGCCACGCGCGTAAAGAGCGATTCCGAAACGTTGCGCGCCAAAACGGCCGTGCCGTCCGGCAGACGCTTCTTAGGCTTCAGGTTCTCGCTGAGCTCGCCCGGCAGACAGCGCAGGAGAACAGCGAGGCGCGTCACCGCGTTGCTCTGCGCCCTTTTCGAATAGACCGAGGCTTCGTAGGCCACGTTCCTTTCCGGGCTGTTGTAGGCGATGATCTTTCCGTTGCGGTCTAAGATCTCGCCCCTCGCGGCGTCCACCCAGACTTTCCTTGTGGATTGGTTGGTGACGCGCTTGCGGTAGTTCTCGCCCTGCAACAGCTGCATGTACGCCAGGCGCAAAGCAAGGACGATGAAGACCGCGAGGATTATGCGGGCCAGGATCTCCAGCCTGAAAAAGGAGAGAAGCTTGCTTTTCGGCAGCTTTACCACGCGTCGCCCTCCAATTCCGCCTTAAACATGGCGACGCGGAAAACGATGACCGTGAAAAGCCCCGCGCTCACGAAAGAACTAAGAAGCGGCGGAAAGCTCAGCGGCATGGTGATGAGCTCCGTCGTCACGGAAGCGAAAACCAGCCCGCAGAACTGCCACATGAAAGAGAAGCTGACTCCCGCGGCGAAGACCAAGCCCGGCTTGCGCCGCCAGTTCTCAAAGAAAGAGGCTCGGAAGATCCACTGCGCCAGAATTAGCCCGGTCAGGATGACCAAAAAAGGCTGCGGATAAATGGCGGAGACCAAAAGGGTGGTGACGATGGTCCAGAGGATCACCTCCCTGAAAGGCTTCGTGATCGACCACAAAAGCAGAAGCGGCGTCAGGAAATCGAAGAAGATCCCGCCGAAGAGCTTCGCGGAGCTGATCTGCAAAAACAAAACGAGCAGTATGAGCAGAGCGTCTCTCATTTGCTTTCGGGCGGCTCCGGATCGAGTGAAAGGTTAGGCGGCGCATGCTTGATGACCGTCACGGTCTCCATAGAGCGCATGTCGGCGGCCAGCTGCACTTCCGCGCGCTGGTAGAAATTGCGTTCGTCCCTCTCGACTCTTATTACCGAGCCGATGTGGTAGCCGGCCGGGAAAACGCTGCCCGTGCCGGAAGTGTAAACTTCGTCGCCGATATTTATTTTGGCGTCCAGGGGCAGGAAGTTGATCCTTGCCAACCCTTCGCCGCGGCCCTCAAGAATGCCGGCCGCTTCGGAAGGCCTTAAGAGCACGCCGACTTTGAAGGTCGGGTCGTTGATCAGAAGCACTTTGGAATTAAGATACCCCGCCTCCACGATCTTGCCGATAAGCACGCCGCCCCTGACGACCGGCATCGAGGGCAAGAGCCCGTCGCGGCGGCCTCTGGAAATAATTATCGTCTTGCTCCAGCTGAACTCGTCGCGGAAGACGACGGGCGCCGGCAAAAGCTCGAAATCGTAATCGCGCTGAAGGTTCAGCATCTGCTCGAGCTCGTGCACTCTGGCCTGAAGGTCCCTGGTCTGGTCGTACTTGTGCTGCAGATTCTCGAGCTGCAGCTTAAGGGCCGTGTTCTCCCTCAGCACCGCGCTTCGGAACTGGAAAAGGTTCCAGTAGTAGCTGAGCTTCTGTCCGGGATAGTTGACGACTCTGACGAAAAAGCCGGAGACGTCCAGCGTCAGGCTGCGGGAAAAACTCCCGAGCCAGCCCGCCCTCGCGCAGAAGATAATGATCAGCGCGGCGATGAACAATATCAGGATGTTTCTCAATCTAAACATTCAAAATCCTCCTTTTTCCCAAAAGGAAAAGTAAGATCAAAATTCCAAAAGCAGGTTCGGGAACTTCCTCCACCGTAAAGTCCGCTTCGCCCCGCATGGGGAGATCTATTTCGCCCTTGGCGTAGCAGCAGCGGAAGGTAAGGGAATTGGTCAATGAAACGGGAGCGGCGTAGACTTTCGCGGTCTTGGAGACCCAGGGGTCGCTGCCGTCCAGGGTGTAAACGATCTTTTTCGCGCCGGAAAGGGAAAGTTCGGTCCCGTAGTCAACATGCCCGCCGCAGGGGGAAAGGATGGGCGGATCGATCTCGGGGAACCAGCCCCTGGCGCGGTACTGGGCGATGTTCAGTTCGCTCCTGTGAGGCAGAAACCTGTTCTTGATGTAGTTTGCGATAGGCTGCCAGTCGCGGTCGCGGTTCAAGGGAAGACGCTCGCCGTAGGGCTCCCTTATGTCGCCCCAGCGCGCCGATTCGCAGACAATGGCGTTGCTGATGGAATTGGCGCGCGCAGAAAACATCGCCTGAAGGCTCGCGGCCGTCGCCGCGCCGCCGTTGAAGTAATGCTTGCAGACTCTGTCTATAAAAAGCTCGCGGTAAGGGGCGCACTTCATCAGCTCCTGGTGCAGAAAGCGCGAATTGAAATAAATGAATTTCCTTCCCACCGTGGTGTTGGTGGTAATGTCTGTCGAATAATACTCCCTTAACATCGAGCATTCGCAGTCGTGGTGGACGAACTTAAAGCCCTTGGGATCCGCCCTGTTGTAGAGGGCGTAGAAGTTGTTGACCTGGTTTCCCGTCACGGTGATGGGCGAATCCATGTTGCAGACGACGTTGTCGACGATGGCGACGTCCGCCACGTTCGTGGGGTCCAAAAGCCCGGCCGAAACCGCTTTTTCGTAGCTGGCGTCGGAAAAGCCGTTGGTCGTTGCCTGCCAGAGCAGCCTGTAGGAATCAAGCGTTCCGTTGCTCACGGCCACCGTCAGATTCTCGGTCTTTATGACGTCGTAATCGTCCTTTTCGCCGCCAAGGTATGTCGCGGCGAAATTCTCGTCCGGCCTTTCCTCCGTCTGGTAGACGCCCCAGTAGTGGCCGTTCAAAAGCAGATGGTAATAGCGGGTCCTGGTCGCGGGAAGCCCCATCTTAAGCGCCAGGTCGCGCGTGAAGGAATCCCGGCAGTAGACGGACTGGTAGGCGTCTCCCTCGAAATGCCAGGAGAAAGTCTGGGTGGTCTTGAGGTCGATCTTCTTGAAACTTTGCGCCCCCTCTTTCCCGAAAAGTGGGAATTCCAGTTTGCCGCCCCATTCGTCCCTAAAGTAGAAATGGAAGGAATGCTTCGGGTTCTTGGGGGCCCGGCTGGAGCTGCCCCTTATCCTCAGCCCGCAGCTGATATTGAAGCCTTCGCTTCCGTCGTGGTTCAAAAGCTCGAGGAAAGCCTGGCGCTCCCAAGCGTCTCCGCTCTGCCTGGCGTTGACGTAGATGCCGCTGGAGGCGTTGAAAAGGTTTCCGGGACTTACAATGATGGACATGAAAGGCAGATCCTGCATGCCCGGGAGCATCGCGTCCCTGTAGGAAGGAGAGCGCGTTATCCTTGTGTCCATCCCGTAGTCCATCCTCTGGGCGTTTATGGAGTTCGTCGGCCAGAGTTCTCCCGGGGGAACGCCGTCGGGCGCGTTGATGAGATCCTCTAGGAAAACGTAGGTGCCGGCGTATTCCTTGACGCTCAGCGCCCCTTCCTTGAACGCCCTGGCTCTTATGACCGTCGTCTTTCCGACGCTTATGGGCTCGCTGTAAAGCGGGCTCGCTTCCGTGGGCGCCGCAGCGTCCAGGGTGTACCGTATCTGCGCGCCGGAGACCGGGCAGCTCAATTCCAAATCAAAGGGCTCTTCGTAAAAGCCGGAAACTAAGGAGGCCTCAGGAGCGTCCAACACTTCCTTCACGCCGGGGAGGTTTTTTTTGCCGGGCGAGGGGGTGGGCATGTACACCGCGCCACCTTCTTCATCAGGTCCGTAGGAAATGTCCGGGTACTGCGGCGGGAAAACAGGGGCGAAACTGGAAAGCGCCGTCCCCTCCTTGTCGCAAAGACCAAGGTACTCCCCTTCCGCGGAAAGCTTGAAACCGGTGTGCAGTTCTTTGCCGGGAACACTCTGGGCGACGTCGGAGGCGAAGACGATAAGATAGGCCCGCGCCGCCAAATTGGTGGCCGGGAAGGTCCATTTGAAAGGCTTCTTCGCGCTGTCGCTCAAACCGTAGCCTTCTAAGCTGACGGTCTTGTTCCCGTCGTTGTAAATTTCGATCCAGTCGGATCTCTCGCCGAAAGAGTCCTTGAGCCCCTGCCTGTTGGAGGCGAGGAACTCGTTGATGCGCAAAGCTTCCGCCGCGCAGGCGGAAAGCAAAGCGAGGAAAATTATGACAAGGGACCGGGCCAAGCTTACTTCAACCTTCGCGAGAAAAGAAGAGCGAACATGGCCGCGGCCAGACAGGCGGGCTCAGGCAGGTCTTCCCTGCCGGGAGAGCCGTAAGGTTCTCCGGAGAGGCGCCAGGCGCCCTTGATGCTGTAACCTTCCAGCGGCGTGTCGTAACTGACCGGCACGATGGAGGGGCCGTAGCCGCGGGCGCCGTCGTACCAGTAGCCGTCGAAAGTGAAATCGTAATTGCTCAAAAACAGCGCTTCGCCGTCGTTAGAGAGACTGCCGTCGTACGTGCCGGCGATGTAGAGATCGTTGGTCTCGTAGCGTTCCGCGAAAGCCTCCGGATTCTTGACGATGAGAACGTAGCCGTGCTCCGGCACGGCCTTGGAGCCCTGCGCGAAAACGAATTCCACGCCGCCCGTTATGGACTGGCCCTCGGGATAGAAGGGCTTGTCGGAGTTGTTGAAGAGCTCTATGAACTCGTAATCCTTTTCCGTGAAGCGGGAGCCTTCCTCGGGAGGAGCGGGCATATACATGAGCTCGCTGACGAGCAGCGGGCTCTTCTCGGAGAGCGTGAAGTAAGCGGAGACGTCCAGGGGCGAGTCGCTGTAGGCCGGATCGTAGCAGCAGCGGATGTAGGTGGGCTGCGTGATCGTGAGAGGGCCGGTGTAGCGCTTGGCCGTGGAGGAAGTGTAGGGATCGCTTCCGTCGGTCGTGTACTTGATGTAGGTCTGGCCGTTCAGGGTGACCCTCGTTCCGGCGGCTACGCGGCCGCCCATGGGGATCATCCTGGGAGGCGCCATGCTGGGATACCAGCCGCGGTTCCTGAACTGCTCGAGGTTCTTCGTGTTCCTGGTCGCGAAGAAGGTGTTGGTGATCCACTGGATCTCCGGCCACCAGTAGTCGTCCCTGTTGAGGGGCTGGTAAGAACGGCAGTCGGTCCTGACGTCGCCCCAGCGGGCGGATTCGCCAAGGATGGCCTTGTCGATCTCGTGGACGCGGGAAAGAAGCAGCTTGGAGGCCCTGGGGGCGGTCATAAGGCCGTCGTTGAAATAATGCAGACTGACGCGGGACTGGAAGACGCGCTTGTAGGCGTCCACAGCGCAGAGGCGCTGGTGCAGGTAGCGAGGGTTGAAGGCGCCCGTGCCGTCGCGGCCGGTCGAGATGTTGCCGGTCTTGTCGGTGTTGAGGTACATCTTCACCATGGCGTGCTCGGTGTCGTGGCAGAAGTACTTGAAGCCGCCCTGCCTGACGCGGTCGTAGATGGCGAAGAAGTTGTTGGGGCCGCTGTCCGTCATGGTCAGAGGACCGTCGGTGTTGCCCATGAAGTTGTTGATGATGGTGTAGTCCGCCAAATTCGTGGGATCCAGGAGGACAGGGAACCTCGGGTTCCTGGTGCCGTCCGGGTTGCGGCCCACGGCCTTCAGGTAAGTCTCTTCCGTAAATCCGTCTCTAGCCATCTGCCAAAGCGACTTCCAGCCTTCGATGTTGCCGCTGTTGACCACCGCCACATAGCCGTCGGGCTTGATGACGTCGTAGTCGTCCTTGTCGCCGCCGAAATAAGTCTCGGCGAAATGCTCCTCGGCCCTTTCCTGGAACTGGTAGAGGCCCCAGTAGTGGCCGTTCAGGAGAATGTGGACGTAGCGGCTCCTGGTGTAAGGTTCGCCCATCTCGCGCTGCAGATCGCGGGCGAAGACGTCGCGGCACATGATGTTTTCCCTGGCTTCGTTGCCGCCTTCGCAGCTCCAGGAGTAGTTCTGGGCGGTCCTGATGTCCATCTTGTCGAATTCCTCGGCGCCTTCGGAGCCGAAGAGCGGATACTCCAGTTTGGAGTTGCCGTATTCGCCGCGGAAGAAGAGGCGCCAGGAGTGCTTGGCGTTGTCGGAAGAGCGGCTGGCGCCGCCCCTGATCCTAAGACCGCAGCCGACGTTGAAGCCCGCGCTGCCGTCGTGGGTGAGGTACATGAGCTGGGCGTAGCGCTCCCAGTTGCGGCCGTCCTGCCAGGCGTTGACGTAGATGCCGGTCCTCGAGTCAAAGAGGTTGCCGGGGCTCGTCACGATGGAGAGCATGGGGATCTGCTCGAAGGCCGCCCTCATTTCTCCGCCGTAGCGATCGGACTGCGTGATGCGGGTGTCCATGCCGTAGTCGAAGCGCTGGTTGTTTATGGAGCCGCTCGGCCACTTGGGGCCGGGGCGGGCGCCGCTGGGCGCGCTGATGACATCGTCTAGGAAGACGAAGGTCCTGGCGGAGGGCCTGGGGCTGTAAGCGCCTTCCTTGAAAGCGCCCGCCCTGATGACGGTGGTCTCGTAAATGTTAAGGGGACCGCTGTAGACCATTCCGTTGCTGGCCGTGGGCTCGGTGGCGTCCAGGGTGTAGCGGATGGTAACGCCCTCGTCCGGGGAGGTGATGGTCAGCTGGAAAGAATCCTCATAGAAGCCGGAGTCCTTGCTGAAGATCAGGGGCTGCAGAAATTCCTCGTAGGCTTCCCCGTTGACCGCGCCGGGAGTCGGGCGGGTGAAATAGCCGCGCTCGGTGAAGACCATGCTGTCCACGCCCTTGGCCCTCAGCTCCGCTTCCATAAGGAAGTCCGTGCTGGTGGTGGTGTCGTTCAGTCCGTGGACGCAGAGAACGTTCTGGCCCTTGCGCAGAAGGTTGATGTAGGTGGAGATGTCCACGTCCTCAAAAACGAGAATGTTGCTCTCGGTGTGGTAGGTGGGCGAGCAGGAATCCCAGCTGACGGTGGCGGGGGCGTTGACTCTCGCCACTTCCACGCCGTTAAGGTAGACGACGAAGCCGTCGTCGTAGAGCATCCTGAGAACGAGCTTCTGAAGGTTGGGCTTCTCTTCCAGGGTAAACGGCATGCGGATGTAGACGGTGCCGTTCTTGTCGTACATCTCGCTCTCCACGTTTATGCCCATGCAGGGAATGACGGAGGTGGAGCTGGAGGGATTCTTCTCGTAGCCTACGCCGGAAGTGCCGGAACTCCAGGCGGAGTCGTCGAAGGTGGACCTGTACCAGATGCCGTCAAGGTCGCCGTTAGTCGGAACGAGATAGCGGCAGAAGGAATTGGTGGACCTTAGGATCACTTCCTCGGTGGTCACTATGCAGCCTTCGCCGTAACTGACGTCCTCGTACTGCACGGGGAAAGTCGGCGCGTATTCGGAGACCACCTGGCCGTTCTTGTCATAAAGGCCTAAGTACTCGCCGCTAGCGGAAAGCTTGAAGCCGGTGTGCATCTCCTCGCCGGGTTCGGAGATCTCCCTATCGGAGCACCAGACGAGCATGTACGTTCCGGCCACGAAGTTGGTGGCGGGGAAATCCCATTTGTGGGGCTTCTTTGCGTTGTCGGTCAGGCCCCAGCCTTCCAGTGAGAAGGTGTCGCCGTCGTTGTAGAGCTCCACCCAGTCCGAGCTGTCGCCGAAAGAGTCCCTGATGGTCCCCTTGTTGGAAGCCATGAATTCCGTGATGCGGACGGCCTGAAGCGAAAGGGCCGCCGAAAGCGCTAAAAGGAAAAATGTTCTTTTCATAAGGTCACCTGAAATTTATTTGCCTGGGAAAATATTGTCGAGGTCTTGGTGAATGACGTAATATCCGTTGCTTAATACCGCCTTGCCTGCCAATTCGGCGTCCGTGGCGTTGAAAAGCTCGTTCAAAGTTCCGCCTTCCTCCAGGGCAGCCTTGGGGATCACAGCGTCCAGGCCGCCTTTGAGATTATCTTTCAGTCGGAAGATATCCCGCCAGTTGTTAAGCTTCACCTTCGAGGTGTCGAGGCGGAAATGCATCGTGCCGTCGCCCTCGGGCATAGTCACGGCGCCCGAGCAGTCGAAGCCGGGGCCGCACTTCAAAAATTCCTTGGCGTTCTCCATAACGTCCGCGAACTGGGAGATGACGTTGAGGCTGAAGCCGGTGTTGCGGCTCTGCTTCAGGCTGGCTACGTTCGTCCTGATCTCATTCAGCTTCTCGATGTGGCAGTTAGAAAGACGCAGCTTCACGTCGACGGGCAGAGTCTTGTCCTCGATCTGAGTCTCGGAATTGATCTCGAGCGTCACGTTGTGCAGCTTGTTGCTGACGCTGCCGTTAAGAAAGAGCTTGCCGTTCTTGGCGGTGAAGTCCTTGCCTTTCACGTTCTCAAGGTCGCCCGTGAAGCAGTAGACTCTCACGCTCTCGCTTACGACGCGGCTCGAGCCCTGCAGGACGAAATTGGTGAAGCTGCCGACGGCGGACTCAAGGCCGTTGGCGCAGAGCGTAAAGGAAGCTTCCCTGCCGGCCAGAGGGATCTTCATGGCGCCCGAGATGTCGTTGAGCTCACAGTTGCAGGAGAGCCACTCGTATTCCGGGAAGACTTCGCCCAATTTTTCCGCCTCGATGGAGCCGCCCGGGATCTTGAAGGTCGCCCGCACGCAGGCATCCCAGCCTAAGCTGGCCTTGAGGTCGATATTTTTTATGATGTGGCCCGGGGCCTTGACGACGGTCTTGCCTTCGCCCTTGCAGTAAAAAGTCCGGTCCTTCAAAGAGGGGCAGTGGTAGATCGAGAACTCGGACTGCAGGACGATGTTGGTCAGAAGCGTCCTCAAGTTTTCCAGTTCCTTTTTGCTGAGCGTCCTCGTCATCAGTTCGTAGCCGTCGAACTCGACGACGCAGTCCGACTTGAAATATCCCCTCTCGTAATACCTGACCGCGTCCTCGCCGACAGGCGAACGCTTGAAGAAGCCCCTTATTTCCCTCTCGGCCAGACGCCCGTTGATGTAAGGCAGCAGAACGAGAACGATAAGCAGAACCACAACGGCGGTCTTAATTAGCTTCCTAGTCATTTCCCCCTCCCGCTAAAAAGGTTTCAAGATTCATTTCATCCCGGAAAACGGAGATGAGCCCGGAGTAGAATTTATCTTTCGTATCAAATTCGACCGTTTTGCCGGCCAGATCTCCCAGGGAACCGGCGCCCTTTTCGATTTCGCAGTGGACGCTTCTCTTTGTTCCGCCCTTGATGACCGGACTGCTCTCGATCTTAACGATGAGGTTGCTTATGGCCGCCCCGCCGAAAGTCACTTCGGAGGCGCTGAGCGTTCCGGTGGTCTGTTCGTCTTCCGTCGTTTCGGAATTGTATTTCAGATCGGTTACGGAAAGGCCCGGGAGGATGGCGAAACGGTCCGCCGTCATTTCCGCGGCGGCGCCGCTGTCCCTGAGCCAGAAATTGCTGACGCAGAAAGTGACGCCTTCGGTCGTAATGGTGTTGTCGTAGATCCTGACGCAGCGCGAAGACGCTCCGAAAAGCTTGTTGGTGCGCCATTCCTCGCCCGTGAATCTCCAGTCCGGTCCCTTTATGGAGAGGACGGCGTGCTCGGCGCCTTTCATCATGTGCATCGGTCCGTGGGCGACCTCGACTCTCAGATTAAGGCCGAGATCCCGGAAAAAGTCCACGGCCTCCGTGCTGAGGCCCATGGAGGAAATGGTCGTGGAAAGCGGCTCGTCGAGCGTGAGCGTTGAGGAAAGGTAGCCCTGCTCGACATAGAACGGCCTTGCGTTGATCGAAAGATCGTAGCAGGCGTTCCTGTAGCGCTCAAGCGTGTCGGAAACGCTCATTTTCCCCAAAACGTAGGGAAAAAGAGCGATGACCGCGGCGAACAGCGCTATGGCCAAATATTTCATCATTGGTTTGCTCCCGAAAAAAGTAAACAATTAACCATTATCTATTCATTTTAGCATAAAATAGAAAACGGCCGCACGCGCGAAATGGGGAGCGCAAATATCACTCCGCCTGGGGGAACCAGCGGAGATTCTGAGCCGCCTGGCCGAGCGCGGTGGAGGGGCAGCGCCTGATCAAAGTTTCGTAGAATTTGCGGGAAGTCTCGAGGTCGCGGTTCTCGGTCCAGCGGCCTGCTTCCAGAAGCAGTTCGGCTAATGTATCGGAATCGTCCGGCATCAGTTCGACCGCCAGCCAGACCTGGCTGACGGCGTTTTCGAGGCAGAGCTGCCTGGCCGGAATGTGTTTGGCATGGAGCTTAACTCTTCTCTCCTCGTCCTCGCTGACGGGCGCCAGACCGCTCTGCCCTCTTTCGCGCTGGAAATAGGAGCGCGGCTCCCGGCCCTCGTTGCAGAACCAGTCCGGGGCGGATTCGGTCGCGAAGAGCGGTTCCCCGCCGTAGTAGATGCCCCTGGCGGCGTCGCCGATGGCGGAGCCTCGTTCAGGAGCGGGAAGAGAAGCGTTTCTGCCGATGGCCAGAGAGGCCATGATCTGGTCGGCGTTGGCTTTGGCAAGACGCGGGAAGTAGGGGCCAGCGTCTTTGAGATCGCCTTCCCTCGCCAGACGGCGGGCCAGGAGATACTTTAATCTCGGGGTGTTCTGGTCGTCCTTGGCAGTCTCGAGCTCCCTTTCCTTGATATAGTGCTCGAGCTCTTTTATGGTCATGACCTGCTCGGCTATGTAGGCCGCTTCCTGCCAGTCGTCGATAAGAAGGGAAAGTTTCAGGGCTTCCTTGTAGCGCTGGTCTGAAAGGTAGAGGAAAGAGAGGTCGCGGCCGATGGCGTTCTTCAGTTCCGGCATCATGCTGGGGAAGCTGAAAAAGAGCGTCGCCAGATCGCTTTCCGCTTCGGCGCGCTTGCCGTCGGACAGTTTCTTTTTCGCCATGATCCAGCCCGCAAACGGCGACATGTACCTGGCGCACTTGATCGCCTCCTCGACGAGCTCGTTGTCGCCTATCCTGTAGGCCGCGACGGCGGCAAGGTCCGCCACGTCCTCCAGGCGCCCTTCCTTTTTCAGCGCGTTAAGCCAGTGGGTGATCGCTTCTTTGTCAACGACGTCCAGAGTCCCCAAGCGGAAGTTGGAATAGAGCGTCGCGGCGTGCCAGGTCGTCATTTTCGCGACCGCCTGGCTCTTGGCAGCGATCTCAAGGTCGGCGCCTTCGCTCTTCATGATGAGATTGGCGATGTAATGTATCATTTCCTCCCTTCTGAAACCCAGAAGGTTGAGGGCGAAATAGCAGTTCATGGCCTGGGGATAGTTCGTCACGGCGGCGTAGCTCGAGGCCTCGCACCGAAGCAGGCAGGCGGTCAGTTTCGGATCAAGGTGCGACCTCTTCTGCAAGTCCTTCCTGATCTCCTCCAGGTCCCTGATCGTCCTGTAGGGGTCCGTTTCAGAATAAGAGTCGGCGTAAAGCGTGCGCGCCCAGTTCTCGCAGTAGATCTTCTTGTTGGCCGGCAGTTCTCTGACCCTGTCCCAAAGCTCCCTGGCGGATTCGGGGTCGCCGCGGTAATAATGCTGCAGCCCCTCAAGGAAGAAGCGGAACTCCTCAGGCATGTCGTTCGGGAATTCCATGAATTCCAAAACTGGTTTCTCGGGCTGGTCATAGAGGCCGTAGCGCGCCCAGTAGCGGCGGTAGTTGTAGTCGTCCCTGGCGCGCGTAAAGTCAAGGAAGGCGTTCTCGGCACGGCGGTAGACTTCGACCAGCTCGGCCTGGCGGTCTTTTTTCAGCTGCGTGAAGGAGAGCGCCTGGGCGAACTCCGTGTCGCCGGGCTGCCAGCCCGTCAGAGCTTCCGGAGGAAGTTTGTCGCTGCCGGAAAGCGCTATTATAGCGCTGTTGGTCGGCCAGGGGGGAACGGCGGAAAGGATCCGCGCCGCCTCGTCGGCGGACAAAAGAAACTCCTCGCCGAAAGCGGCAAGGGTAAAAGCGAGGCAGAACGCCAAATATAGCTGACCTTTTCTGACCATACCCACTTATTATACAAATTCGGCTTGATTTTTGATAAGATAAACCTATAAACAAACCAATAAGCAAGGAGTCTTGTATGCGTAATTTTTCCTATCTTTCGCTTGCGGTGATCGCGATCTTCCTTGAAGCCTGCTACACCGTTCCGGTCACCGGACGCTCGGCTTTCATAATGACTTCCGTCGCGCAGGAAAAGGCTCTGGGCCTGGAAGCCTACAATGTTTACAAGACCAACAGCGTCGTTCTGACCGACTACGCCATCAACAACCGCGTCAGGACGATCGGGCAGAGGATCGCCAAAATAGCCGAACAGGACACTCCGGGCATGGACTGGGAGTGGGAGTTCGTGGTCTTCAATGACAGCCAGACCGCCAACGCCTGGTGCCTGCCGGGCGGCAAGGTCGCCGTCTACACCGGCATTCTCCCGTACGCTAAGAACGACGCGCAGCTCGCCACCGTCATGGCGCACGAGATCGGCCACGCGGTCGCCCGCCACGGCGTTGAAAGAATGGGCACCGAGACGATGGTCTCCGCGGTGGGAAGCATAATCGGCTCGAGCGTCTCCGAAGCTAACGCCGACGCGGTGCTCGCGGCCTACGGCGTTGGGTCAAGCCTTTTCGTCACCCTCCCCTTCAGCCGCGACGACGAATACGAAGCGGACCAGATCGGCATGAACTTCATGGCCAGGGCCGGCTACGACCCCAACGAAGCGATCAAGTTCTGGGAAAACTTCATGGCCGCCGGCGGTTCCTCCGTTCCGGAAATGCTCAGCACGCACCCCTCGGACGCCAACCGCATCGCCAAGCTTAAAACCTACCTCCCCGCTAACGAGGAACTCTACAAGAAGGCGACTGGCAAATAGTGCTTCGTGATCTCAAAATAGGGGGGCTTTCCTTTTCTCCCCCTATCGCGCTGGCGCCCATGGCGGGCTACAGCGATTATCCCATGCGCTGCATAGTCAGGGAACTGGGGGGCTGCGGGCTTTTCTACACCGAGCTCATCAGCTGCCATTCCGTCATCCACGCGCACGAGAAGACCAGAGCGCTTCTAAAAAGCGACAGGAACGAGTATCCGCTCGTGGTCCAGCTCTTCGGCTCGCACCTCGAATATATGCCCGCGGCCGCCTCCGAAATGGAAGCCTTGGGCGCCGGACTTATCGACATCAACATGGGCTGCCCGGTCTCGAAAGTCGTGAAAACGGGAGGCGGCGCGGTCCTTATGAAGGAACCGGAGACCGCCGCCAAGATCGTGAAGGCGGTAAGGAACGCCATCTCGATCCCCTTGACCGTGAAGATCAGGATCGGCTGGGATTTCAATTCCATCAACGGGCCGGACTTCGCGGCCAGGATGGTCGATTCCGGCGCGCAGTGCGTGGCGGTGCACGGCCGCACCAGAGCCCAGGGGTACGCCGGAACCGCCGACTGGAACGAGATAGAAAAAGTCGTGAAGGCGATTAAAAAAGCGGACTCTTCCGTTCCCGTCATCGCCAACGGCGACATCGTCGATCCAATCAGCGCGGAAAAGATCGTGGAAACGACGGGCTGCGACGGCATCATGATCGGCAGGGCCGCCATGGGCGCGCCTTGGCTCTTCAGAAGAGTGGCGCGCTACTTAGAGGACAAGACTCTCATAGACGACCCCTCCTACCCCGAGAAGGGGCGCCTCGCCTTAAGGCACCTCGAGCTCCTGAAGGAGACTTACGGGGAAAAGGGCGCCTCACTGCACATCCGCCGCATCGCCTGCGCCTATGGGCGCGGGAAACTGGGCGTCGCGGAATTCAGACGCAGGATAGTTTCGGTGACTTCCACCGAGGAAGCAAAGCTCGTCATAAAAGATTTTTTCGGAGAAGACCATGAGTGAAGTGACCTTAGAAAAAGCCACAGACATCAAAGCGATGGCGAAACTGGCGGAAAGCATCTGGCTCGAGCACTGGCTGCCGAAACTTCCGGCCGGCCAGACGGAGCACATGATCAAAAAGTTCCAGTCCGAAGAGGCGATGAAACACCAGATCGCCCATGAGAACTACGCCTACTTCTACATCAGAGACGGCGAAAAGACCGTAGGCTACACCGCCCTGGCCCTAAGGGACGACCATCTCTTCCTGTCCAAGCTCTACATGATAAAGGAATTCCGCAACCAGGGCTTCGGCAGGAAAGCCTTCGAAAAGATCAAAGCTTACGCCCGCGAAAACGGCAAGGACAAAGTCATCCTCACCGTCAAGAAGACCAACGCTCCTACCATCGCGGCTTACAAAAACTGGGGATTCGCGATCACCGACGCGATCGTCACCGACATCGGGGACGGCTTCGTTATGGACGATTACGTCATGACTTATGTCCTCTGACTTCGGCTTTGGTATAATAACCTAAATGTCCTATTACAGTAAGTTATACAACCTGGTCCTGCTTCCCACGGTAGTGGTGGCTTCCCCCATCTGGCTGCCGGTGCTTTTGTCGAAGAAAAAGCACAGGGTGAATTTCTGGCAGCGCTTAGGCTTCCTGACCAAGGAACAGAAGAGGCGCCTCCCCGACAAGCCGAGGATCTGGTTCCACGCGGTCTCCGTCGGCGAGTTCAACCTGACGCTGACGCTCCTGAACGTCCTCAGGCCCATGCTGAAGGACAAGTACGGCTTCGTCGTCTCCGTCACGACCGCCACGGGCTACGAGATCGCCCAGAAGAAGCTGCCGCCCGAAGACGGGCTCATCTACTTCCCGGTGGAATTCTACTTCAGCATGGAGCACGTCATAAAAGTCGTGAACCCGGTGGCGGCCGTCATCATGGAGACCGAGATCTGGCCGAACTTCATCTGGGGGCTTAAAAAGCGCAACATTCCCATCCTTTTGGCCAACGGCAGGCTCAGCGACAATTCCTTCCATGGCTACGGCAGGATCAAGCTTTTCGTCAGGGACGTTCTGAGAAACATCGACCGCTGCATGATGCAAACGCCTGGCGACGCCAGACGCTTGCTCCGCCTTGGCGCCAGGGCCGAGACGGTCAGCTGCGACGGCAACATCAAGTTCGACTCGGTGGCGGCCTACGAGCCCGCCCCACGCGACAAAGCGCTCATCGAGGAACTGGGCATGCCGGAGAATTTCGAGATCCTCCTCGGCGCCGCCCTTGAGAAATCCGGACGCGAGGACGGCATGATACTTGACGTCTTCTCGCTCATCAGAAGAGAGCACAAGGAGCTGGGCCTCATCATGGTCCCGAGACATCCGGAGCGCGGCGCCGCAATGGCCGAGGAAGTCAAAAAGCGAGGGCTCATTCCGAGAAGACGCTCTCTGGGCGAAAAATTTACAGACCCCCAAAAGGAAGTCTTCATCGTCGACACCATCGGCGAACTGAAGCGCTTCTACACCTTGAGTTCCATCGCCTACGTCGGGAAATCGATGTTCTCTCCCGGCGGCGGGCAGAACATGCTGGAACCGGTCGCCTTAGGCCGCCCGACGCTTTACGGCCCGCACACGAGGAATTTCAGGGGCATCGCGGACGTATTAGCCCAGCGCGGCGGCTCCGAGATTGCCCAGGACGCCTGGCAGCTGAAAGAAAAAGTCTGCGAGATCCTAAGCGACCACAAGCGCGCTTTTGACCTCGTGCAAAGGGGCCAGGCCTACATCCGAACCCAGCAGGGAGTAACCGCAAGGATCGCTGATGAGATTGTCAACATGCTTTAGAGTGATAAGCTCGGCGGCGAGGGAAAACGTCAACTCCTTCCGCGCTTTCGTAGCCGGCTTAAGAGGCCGCACTTTCACTCCGGAACACGATTTCATATACGTCAGATCTTTGGAAGATTGGCAGAAAGCCTACGCTCTGCTGAAAGAGAACAGTTCCATCGCGGTCGACCTTGAGGCCAACAGTCTGCACTATTACCCGGAATCCATCTGCCTCATCCAGATCGGCTGCCCGGGCTACAACTTCATAGTCGATCCCGAGGCCGTGGGCGACGGAGAGCTTCTAAGGGACCTCTTCGGCGACGAAAGGATCGAGAAGATCTTTCACTCCTGCGACTACGACATGCGCTCGCTTTACAGGGACTATCACGCGGAAGTGAAAAACATCTTCGACACCGCCGTCGCATCCCAGTTCCTCGGTTCGACGCACACGGGGCTCGGCGCGGTCATAAAGGAATATCTCGGCATTGACATCGTAAAGGACAAGAAGCTCCAGCAGATGAACTGGGGTGAGCGTCCTCTGCCCGACGAAGCGCTGCGCTACGCCGTCAACGACATCGCCTACCTCACCAAACTCGCGAAGCGCCAGAAGGCCCTCCTTAAAAAGCGCGGCCGCCTTGATTGGGTCACGGAAGAATCCGAGCGCATGGCTAGAATGCGCTTCAAGGAACCGCTGCCGGACGCCACGGCCTTTTCGATCATAAAGGGCTGGCACGCCCTCTCCCCCAAGGAGCTCGCGATCTTCCGCGCGATCTTCCAGATGAGGGAAAGGATAGCGCTGCGCCGCCACAGGCCGCCTTTCAAGGTCTTAGGCTCGCAGACGATGTTCCATCTCGCCAAAAATCCGAGAAGCGATCTTTCCAAGGTCGCGGGCCTCGGCCCCTTCTTTCTGCGCCACCACGGCGCCGAACTGAGGGAAACGCTGAGAGCGGCCGAAAACCTCCCGCCTCTCGTAATGGTGGAGTTCAAAAAGGAACTGCCCGTTTGGCGGCGCTCCTCCATGGAGAGAATGGGAAAACTGAAAGACTGGCGCGTCAGAAAGGGAACCGAGCTCGGCCTCGAGCCCTCCCTGATCTGGCCCTCCTCCGCTCTGGAAAGGCTCTCGCTTTATCCGGAGAAAAGGAAAGCCGAATTCAAAGAGCCCCAGGAAGACACCAGGGACTGGCAGAGAGCGGCTTTTTCCGAAGAACTTGAAAATCTCCCCGTTTGGGGCAGGAAAAGATAAATGCGTTTTACGAAATTCATAACCGACGTTTACCGCTACTTCAAGAAGATCCGCCTTGACGCGAAAAGGCTCGATCAGGCGGAAGAGGCCGCGGAAAGATTGAAAGGCGAACTTAGCATCGCCTCCGACATCCAGCGCGGCCTTCTCCCGAAGCTCGACAAGGTGAACGAAAACGAACCGAGGATCGAAACGGCCGGCATCCAACGCCCCGCCCTCTCCGTCGGCGGCGACCTTTACAACGTCTTCTTCGTCGACCGCAGCCACCTCTGCATCTGCATGGGCGACGTCTCGGGCAAAGGCATTTCCGCGGCCCTCTACATGGCGGTCGTGCAGACTCTCTTGAGGTCGGTGGCGCGCTACAACGCCTCCCCCGCCGCCATCTTAGACCACATCAACAAGGACCGCTCCGCCAGCAACGAGAGCTGCATGTTCGTGACGCTTTTCTGCGCCGTCATCAACCTGCGCAGCGGCACGATGGCCTACTGCAACGGCGGCCACAACCCGCCCGTCATCATGAAAGAGGACGGCAGCGCGGAATTCCTGCGCTCCGACAACGGATCATTAGTCGGCATGTGCTCCGAATTAAGTTACCACGACGACTACATCGTCCTGAAGCCTAAGGACACCCTCTTTTTGTACACCGACGGCGTCACGGAAGCCTTCAGCGCGGAAGGAAAGATGTACGGCGACGAAAGGCTCCACGCCTTCCTGCAGAACAAAGATCATCTGAGCTGCCAGGGCATCATCGACGAGGTCTGGAACGACGTCGAAACTTTCGCCAAGGACGCTCCGCAGTCCGACGACATCACCATGCTAACCGTCCGCTATTTGGGAAACGAAATCAAAGATGCCTAGAATCATCACGGGACTATACAAGGGAAAACTCCTGGAGACGCCGGAAGGCCGCGAAGTAAGGCCGACTTCCGACCGCGTCAGGACTTCCGTTTTCAACATATTGCATTCCTGGCTGCCCGGGAAAAAGGTCCTTGACCTCTACTCCGGCTGCGGCGCCATAGGATTAGAGTGCCTCTCCCGCGGCGCCAAGAGCGCCATAATGGTGGAACGCGCCCCGGAAGCGCTCCGCTGCCTTTCCGGCAACGTTAAGCGTTTGGGCGCCGATGACAAGGCGACCGTCTGGAGATCCGACGTCTGGGACGTCCTCAAAAACACGACCGGATTCCCGATGGATCTCATCTACGCCGATCCGCCGTACCGCGAAGCGGACATTGAGAAATTATTGGAGGCCATCGACGGCTCCTCTTTCGCAAACGACGACACGATTGTTATAATAGAACACGACGAAACTCAAAAATGCGCCAAAGACGACGAATTCGCCACCTGGCGCTGCTACCGTTCGATAAGCTACGGCAAAGCCCAGGTCAGCTTTTTCGGACGCATAGGCTCTTTCAAGAGCGAGGAGGAAGAATGAAAGATAAAATAAGACGCGCCGTTTACGCCGGCACCTTCGACCCCATTACCAACGGGCACCTGGACGTCATATTAAGAGCGGCCAAGATATTCGATGAAATAATCGTCGGCGTCGCCGACGCCGTGCACAAAAAGACGCTCTTCACTCCCAAGGAACGCCTTCAGCTCGTCAAAGAAGTCGTCAAAGACATCCCCAACGTCAAAGCCGAGATCTTCAAAACGCTCCTCGTCGACTGGGCCAAAGAAAAGAAAGCCGTGGCCGTCGTCCGCGGCCTTAGAGCCATGACCGATTTCGAATTTGAATTCCAGATGGCCCTCACCAACCGAAGAATGAACGAAGACCTCGAAGCCGTCTTCCTCATGACCAGGGAAGACCTCGCCTACATCAGCTCCACCAACGTGAAAGAGATCGCCCTCCTAGGCGGCGACGTCACCGGCATGGTCCCGCCCCCCGCCTCCCGCGCCCTCTACAAAAAATTCAAAAAACGTTAAGTTTTTATAAAACATAGGGGCCGCTTTTTGTATCCCCAAAGCGAACTCACGGAGGATGCAAATCAAAGCCCTGCACGCGTAGTCCGTGAGCGATGGGGATACAAAAACGGCCCCGAATAAAAGCTGGAGCCAGAAATCGGACTTGAACCGATGACCTGCGCTTTACGAAAGCGCTGCTCTACCGACTGAGCTATTCTGGCCCTAAATTGTGAAGAGTATTGTATTAAAAGAGGCCCCAAATTGCAAACAGGCGGGAGCCTACTCTTCCTTCTTGTCGCTGTCGTAGACCCTCACCTTGCCGTTGGCGGAGAGCAAGATGGCGATAGGTCTGGTCGCGTCGAACTGCGCGAAAAGCATGATGACGATCGACATGATCGGCACGCAGAACAGCATTCCCGGGATGCCCCAGATGGCGCCCCAGAAAGCCAAGGAGAGCAAGACCACCAGAGGGCTTATGTTCAGGGAGGTCCCCAGAACTCTGGGTTCCAGGATATTTCCGATCAGGAACTGCACGGCGGTTATGCCGCCCGCCACGGCAATGAAAGGCACTAGCGGGTGCTCAAACAAAACGAGCGTCAGTATAGCCGGGATCATCGTCGCGACTATCGAGCCGATGGAGGGGATGTAGTTGAAGAGGAAAATAAGCAGCGCCCAGAAAGCCGCGTAGTCAAGCTTCACCGCGCTCATGATCGCGTAGCTCAGCAAAGCCGTCACAAGGCTCGCGACCGTTTTCACGCCCAGATATTTTCTCATAGCGGTCACGCCTTCCGAGATGACCTGGTCCAGTTTCCTCTCCGGCGCAACGGAGGCGAAGAAAAGCTCGCGTTTGCGACCAAAACTCGCCTGCTCCATGAAGAGGAAGATGATGTAGATGATGATCAAAAAGACGTTCTTCGTCATATCCTGCACGGCGCCCGCCAATCCGGAAAGCATCGAGCCGTAGTTGATCTTCCTGATCCAGGTCTTCAAGGTCGTGTCGGCGTTCACGTGGAAGCGCTCCGCCGTGCTGTCTATAAGGTACTGCAGTTTCTCCTGGTAGAAGGGCACGTCCTTTATGACCGCGGAAACGTTCGAGACCACGATGGAAACGATCGCCCATACCACGCCGGTTATGATGCAAAGGGCGATTATGTAGCAGATGAAGGCAGGCAGGGAATAGCCTTTGATGTTTATGCTCTTGATCAGCTCCTCAAGGGAGTTGATAAGATACCACAGGCAGATCGCTATGACCAAAGGCAGAAGGATCGGTTTCCCAATCTTCAAAACATAGACCACAACGCAGATGGTAAGGAAGCCTAAGCAGGCCGCTATCGCCTGGTTCATTACGGATATGGTGTTTTTGGGCATAATTATTCCTCTTTTTCCATTATACCACAGATACTTATTTCCCACGCCCAAACCGCCCCCGACTCAGTTTGATCCGGAAAGAAGTATAATATATACGCTTAACCAAATAACAATATCAGTCAAGCAGAAGGTAAAGATGTACAACGTCAAATCACCGCACGCGGATGAATTCATCGACCACGAGGAAGTGTTGGCTTCCCTCAAATACGCGGACGAGCACAAAAGCGACGCCGCGCTGATCGATTCCATCATAGAGAAAGCCAAGGAACTGAAAGGCCTTTCCCACAGGGAGGCTTCAGTCCTTTTAGCCTGCGAACTGCCCGAGCAGACGAAAAAGATCTACGCCCTGGCGGAGCAGATCAAAAAAGACTTTTACGGCAACCGCATCGTCCTCTTCGCGCCCCTCTACCTTTCCAACTACTGCGTGAACGGCTGCGTCTACTGCCCCTACCATCACCAGAACAAGCACATCCCGAGGAAAAAGCTCACCCAGGAGGAAGTCAGGAACGAAGTCATAGCCCTTCAGGACATGGGGCACAAGCGCCTCGCCCTGGAGACCGGCGAAGACCCCGTCAACAACCCGATCGAGTACGTCCTCGAGTGCATCAAGACCATCTACAGCATCAAGCACAAGAACGGCGCGATCAGGCGCGTGAACGTCAACATCGCGGCCACCACGGTGGAAAATTACAGGAAGCTCAAGGAAGCCGGCATCGGCACCTACATCCTCTTCCAGGAAACGTACCACAAGGAAAACTACGAGAACCTCCATCCCACCGGCCCCAAGCACAACTACGCTTACCACACGGAAGCGATGGACCGCGCCATGCAGGGCGGTATCGACGACGTAGGCCTGGGCGTCCTCTTCGGCCTCTCGCTTTACCGCTATGAGTTCGCCGCGCTCTTAATGCACGCCGAGCACCTCGAAGCGACTTTCGGCGTCGGTCCGCACACCATCAGCGTTCCCCGCATCCGCCGCGCCGACGACATCGACCCCGCCGCCTTCGACAATTCTATAGACGACGACACCTTCGCCAAGATCGTCGCCTGCATCCGAGTCTCCGTCCCCTACACCGGCATGATCGTCTCCACCAGAGAAAGCAAGGCCACCCGCGAAAGAGTCCTGCACCTCGGCATCTCGCAGATCTCCGGCGGGTCAAGGACGAGCGTCGGCGGCTACGCCGAGGAAGAGCCCGAGGACGAATCCTCCGCCCAGTTCGACGTCATCGACAACCGCACCTTGGATCAGGTCATGAACTGGCTGATGAAAATCGGCTACATCCCGAGCTTCTGCACTGCCTGCTACCGCGAAGGCAGGACCGGCGACCGTTTCATGAGCCTCTGCAAATCAAGGAAGATCCTGAACTGCTGCCATCCCAACGCGCTGATGACCTTGAAAGAATATCTCATGGACTACGCCAAGCCCGAAACAAAAGAGATCGGCGAAGCGCTCATCCAAAAAGAGATAGACAACGTCCCCAGCGAAAACATCCGCCGCATCCTAAGGGAGCGCCTCCAAAAGATCGAAGAAGGCGAGCGCGACTTCCGCTTCTAAAACTTATGTCGCTGAACGCCACCCCTGCTTCCAACAGACTGCATATAGTCTTCCTCGGCCGGACCAACACCGGCAAATCCAGCCTCTTGAACGCCCTGACCAACCAGGACCTGGCGGTGGTCTCCGCTATATCCGGCACCACCACCGACCCTGTCAAGAAGAGCATGGAGCTCCTTCCCCTCGGCCCGGTCGTCCTAATAGACACTCCGGGTCTGGACGACACCGGGGAACTTGGATCTAAGCGCATTGAGAAGACCAAAGAGGCCCTTCGCCAGGCGGACATGGCCATCGTTGTGGCCGACGCCCAAACAGGCCTTACCGAGGCGGAGAAGGCCGTTATCGAGGAACTCAAGAAGAAGTCCCTTCCCTACCTCGTCGCCTACAACAAGGCCGACCTCCTTACGGAAGAGCAAAAGCGGAAATACTCTCAGGAACATCTCGTCAGCTCCCTGACCAAAGAAGGCGTGAACGCCCTGAAAGAAGCTTTAGGCAAACTGAAGCCCCAGAAAGATTCCATCCCTCTCATCCAGGACCTCGTTTCCCCCGGCGACATCATCTTCCTCGTCGTCCCCATCGACTCCGCCGCTCCTAAGGGCAGGCTCATCCTTCCCCAGCAGCAGGTGATCAGGGATGCTCTGGAAAAAGGCGCTCTCCCGCTCGTCACGAGAGACACCGAGCTCGCCCAGGCCCTCACCAAGATAACTCCGACGCTCGTGGTCACCGACAGCCAGGCCTTCGGCAAAGTCTCCAAGATCGTCCCGGAATCCATTCCCCTCACTTCCTTTTCCATCCTGCTTTCCCGCGCCAAGGGCGACCTCGAGGAGCAGATCAAAGGCATCAAGGCCCTTCTCTCCCTGAAAGACCGTGATCCCGTCCTCATCGCCGAGGGCTGCACGCACCATAGGCAGTGCGAGGACATCGGCACCGTCAAGATCCCCAAGTGGATCCGGGAAAAACTTCAGGTCGAGCCCGACTTCCATTTCACCAGCGGCGGCGAATATCCCAAGGACCTCAAACCCTTCAAGGTCGTCATACACTGCGGCGGCTGCATGCTTCCTCCCCAGGAAATGAAGAACCGGCTCCTCCAGGCCAAAGAACAGGGCGTTCCCATCACCAACTACGGCATGGCCATCGCGGCTCTCCACAACGTCCTCGCCCGTAGCCTCCAGATCTTCCCCAGCGTAGCCAGCCTCCTCTCCCAGGAAAACTAACCGCCCTCCGCCCCTCTGCATAAAAAACAGCAAATTTTATGCAGATAAGCTATGCCCTCTGCATAAAAAACGCCAATTTTTATGCAGATAAGCTTGCAACACGATAATACTGAGCCTTTTTTCCCGCGAGGCGCCGTTTTAGCGCCTCGCCAGCCTCCAAGATTAAGTAATTGCTATAAAGCAACTTGCCGTTACTACTTTGCTTTTAACATACCTTCTACTTTACTTTTTCACATGGTTCTACTTTACTTTTAACATGACACCTACTTTACTTTTTCCCAGATTTGTGATAGCATGATTCCGATAAAGTAAGGAGAAATTTTTATGACGATCGCAAGATGGCAGGAAAAGAATCTGCTCTCGATGATGAAGGTTAGGCGGGGCGTAAACTTGACAGGGGCCAGGCAGGTCGGAAAATCAACTCTGGCGGATCTCCTCGCGCTCCCTTCCGCAAGGCGCTATAGTTTCGACGACCCCATGATACGGAACGCCGCCAAAGACGATCCGACGGGCTTTGTGAAGCACGGCGAAGGGGAAGCCCTGATCATTGATGAGATCCAGAAAGTTCCGGAACTTCTGGAAGCGATAAAATTGACCGTTGACAAAGACAATTCTCCCGGTCAGTATCTTCTGACCGGAAGTTCCAATCTCCGCTTTGCCAAAAAAGTCAAAGACTCCCTGGCGGGCCGGCTCGGAAGGATCAGGCTGCGTTCGCTGGCGTTTGCCGAAATAAACGGCGGCGGTCCGAATTTCTTGGAAAAGGCTTTTGCTGGAAAGCTTGCCTCAAAATACCCGGAACTTACCAAACGCGAAGTGATCCATCTGGCTTTTCGCGGCGGATACCCTGAAACGCTTGATTATTCCCCTTCCGACCGTATCGACTGGTTCAAAACTTATCTGGATGATCTGCTGGAAAAAGACATCAAGGACGTTACGGAGATAAGAAAACTTGAGAAGCTTCAGGCCATAGCCCTCTGGCTTCTGATACACAGCGCTCAGTTCTTTTCCATAGAAGAACTGGCGTCCAAGGTTTCCGTCGCCAAAAACACTGTTCAAAATTATATGGAAGCCTTGAAGGCCCTGTACCTCTTCGATTCCGTTCCCGCTTGGGCGAAAAGCGACTACGACCGTCTCGGCAAAAGAGAGAAATGGTTCGCTTCCGATTCCGGCCTGATCGCCAATGTTTTACGCTGGAACGAAGAGGAAGTCTATCTGGACGAAAAGCGCAACGGTAAACTCATAGAAAGCTGGGTCTATCAGCAGCTGGCTTCCATGACTGAAACTTTGGGCGGTTACACTATCTCTCAATACAGGGATGACAGCAAGCGCGAGATCGACTTCGTGGTTGAAAGAAACGACGGCGCTATCTTAGGCATAGAAGTCAAAGCGGGCCAGGCTTCCCTTGATGATTTCAAGGCTCTGAAATGGTTTGCCAAGAATCTGGCCAAAAAACCTTTCACGGGCATCGTCCTGTACTCCGGCTCCCAGACTCTTCGCTTCGGCGAAGGCTTTTACGCCGTTCCCTTCAGCGCTCTGGGCTGATACTTTCAACAAACGACGTGACCGATTGGCTGAACAAGCTGTTCTAGGCGCCTGCTGAATAATTTGCATGTTTTTTGACCAAAAGCATGCAAATTATTTTGGGCGTCATGCAAAAACTTTGCATATTTTTTGTCAAAAAGGATGCAAAGTTTGGCCAAGTGTATGCAAAGGTAATAAGGGTAACAAGCTGCTTATTAGGGTAGCTCAAGGGTGATATTACCTCTTTTAGAGCCGCCGTTACCCTTATTGTTTCGAGTTCGTTTTGGGACAAAATGTCGCTTTATAGCATGGCGCTGTGTGAATTTTTGTCGCTTTTGGGTTTCGGGCCGCTTTTGCAACGTTGGCGTTTTTAACCATTTAGGCGTTTTCTCCGTTTGGCACGGTTTTTGCATATATAATAAGGCTTAGATACTTAATCAGTAATCATCCATAGGAGGAAAATATATGAACATTCAGAAAATGACAGAAAAGGTCCAGTCGGCCCTGATGGAGGCGCGGGATAAAGCTTTGTCCCGCAACAATCCCGAAACGACCATACTGCATCTTTTCTCCGCCCTTCTTTCTGACAAAGACGGCTTGACCAAAAGAATGCTGGAGCTTTCCGAAGTCAACGCCAACGCCGTTCTGCGTCAGATAGAAGCCGAGATAGAAAAGCTGCCCAGCGTTTCCGGGTCGAACCAGAGCGCGGGTATTTCCATTAATTTGGAAAAACTCTTCGCCAAGGCTTTCGAGCTGGCTGGCAAGATGAAGGACGACTATGTCAGCGTCGAGCATCTTCTGTTGGCTATTGGCGAAATAAAGAATGACGCGTGCGCGGAGATCCTGCGCGCGGCCGGACTGAGGCCCGACAAGCTTATGTCCGCGCTGGTCAAGATCAGAGGCAACCAGAGAGTCGACAATCCCAATCCGGAAGCGACCTTCGACGTGCTTAGCAAGTACGGCGTCGACCTGGTCGAGGCAGCCCGCCAGGGCAAGATCGACCCGGTGATCGGCCGCGACAACGAGATCAGGCGCGTTATCCAGGTCTTGGCGAGAAGGACGAAGAACAACCCTGTTTTGATCGGCGAACCGGGCGTTGGCAAGACCGCTATCGCGGAAGGATTGGCGAGGCGTATCATGCTCCAGGACGTGCCGGAGAATTTGAAAGACAAGACCGTCTTCTCGCTGGACATGGGCGCTCTTGTCGCAGGCGCGAAGTACAGAGGCGAATTTGAGGAGCGCCTGAAAGCGGTCCTCAAGGAAGTGCAGTCTAGCAACGGCCGCATCATCCTCTTCATCGACGAGATCCACAACATCGTCGGCGCGGGTAAAAGCGAAGGCAGCATGGACGCGGGCAACCTCCTTAAGCCGCTTCTGGCCAGAGGAGAATTGCACTGCATCGGCGCCACCACGCTTGACGAGTACAGGAAATACATCGAGAAAGACCCCGCTCTGGAAAGAAGGTTCCAGATGGTCATGGTCGACCAGCCCTCGGTTGAGGACACCATCTCCATCCTTAGAGGCCTGAAAGAACGCTATGAGATCCATCACGGCGTCCGTATCCAGGACGGCGCGCTGGTTTCCGCGGCGGTCCTTTCCCACCGCTACATCAGCGACCGTTTCCTGCCCGACAAGGCTATCGACCTTATGGACGAGGCCGCGGCGATGGTCAGGACGGAAATAGACAGCCAGCCTGCGGAATTGGACGAGCTGAACCGCAAGGTCATGCAGCTTGAAATAGAGCAGGAGGCCTTGAAGAAGGAAAGCGACGACGCTAGCAAAGCCAGGCTGGAAGAGCTGAAGAAGGATCTTTCCGAACTGAAGGAAAAGAAGAACGTCCTCAACGCCCAGTGGCAGAAGGAAAAGGAAGCCATCAAGAAGGAAAGAGACCTCAAGGCCGAACTCGAGCAGACGAAAAACCAGATCGCCGAAGCCGAGAGCCGCTACGACCTGAACAAGGCGGCGGAACTCAAGTACGGCAAGCTCGCCTCCCTCGAGAAAGAGCTGAAAGCCATCCACGAGAAGAACACCAAGGAGGACCGCCTCTTAAAAGAGGAGGTCACCGAGGACGAGATCGCGGACGTTGTCAGCCGCTGGACTGGCATCCCGGTCAGCAAGATCATGGAAGGCGAAAAGGAAAAGCTCCTCAAGATCGACGAAACGCTGCATGAGCGCGTCATCGGCCAGGACGAGGCTGTCGAGGCCGTGGCCAACGCGGTCATAAGGGCCCGCTCGGGCCTCAAAGACCCGCGGCGCCCCATCGGTTCCTTCATCTTCCTGGGCCCGACCGGCGTCGGCAAAACGGAATTGGCAAAAGCTTTGGCGGAGACTCTCTTCGACTCCGAAGAGAACGTCATACGTCTCGATATGTCGGAGTATATGGAGAAATTCTCCGTGAGCCGCTTGATCGGTGCTCCTCCGGGATACGTAGGCTATGACGAGGGCGGACAGCTGACGGAAGCCGTCAGAAGGAAGCCCTACTCCGTCATCCTCTTGGACGAGATAGAAAAGGCTCACCCGGACGTCTTCAACACGCTGCTGCAGCTTCTTGACGACGGCCGCTTGACCGACAGCCAGGGCCGCACGGTGGACTTCAAGAACACCATCGTGATCATGACCTCGAACATCGGCAGCGACCTCCTGCTCGAGAAGATGAAGGGCGGCAAAATCGACGACGAGACCCGCAACAAGGTCAGAGCTCTCCTGAACTCCCACTTCAGGCCCGAGTTCCTCAACCGCGTCGACGAGATCGTCCTCTTCAAGCCCCTTGAGAAAGACGAGATCGAAAAGATCGTTGAGCTCCTCATCAAGGACCTCGCCAAGCGCTGCGAAGACAACGGCATCAAGCTCGTCCTCACCGACAAGGCCAAAGCCTTCATCGCCGAGAACGGCTTCGACCCGACCTACGGCGCCAGGCCCTTGAAGCGCTACATCCAGCGCCACGTTGAGACCGCCCTTGGCCGCTTCCTCCTCGGCAGCGACTTCAAGGAAGGCTCGACCGTCACAGTCGACGCCAACAAAGACGGCCTTATGATCAAGTAACAAAACAAAACCCAACTCGGGGGAGGGGAAAACCAAAGCGGAGCGCGCAAGCGCTCCGCTTTTTCTTACTATCGCTACAATAATCACTAGCGTTTTCTCAAAAGCTTCCCTTTCTTTGCGTTTGTTGCTACAATGGGCGCATAATAACCAAAATGTAATAACCATTTCAATATCGTTTTACACTTGCTATTGTAAAACCCTTTGCATTAAAAGGAGTATTGACTTCAAAAAGCAAAAAATAGTATCATAATACGATATTGAAATTCCAGAGAAAAAGGAATGGATATATTCTATCAGGACAGAAAAACCCAAAAGCTTTTTAACAGTCAGGAAGCCTTGTTAAAAAACTTCGGAACGAAAATTGGCACTCGAATAATGCAACGGTTATTTGAACTTGGCGCTGCGGAGTCTCTGCGTATGATATCGCATTTGCCTCCCGCCCGCTGCCATGAGCTTACGGATCCCAAGGGATTTCTGTTCTCGGTAGACGTGTCTGCCAATATGCGGCTTTTGTTTCGACCTTGCGGAGATTATTCCAAAAAGCCGGATGGAGGTCTTGATTTGGAGACAGTAAAAGCAATATGCATTTTAGATGTTAAGGACACTCACGGTAAAATAACAAGAAAATGATTATGAGAGTAAAGCAGATTTTTAAATTCGATCCCGATTATGTGGTCAGCCCCGGCAAGACCATTGAGGAAAACATCGCCTCCCTCGGAATGACCAAAGCAAATTTTGCCAGACGCATGGGCATTCCGATTGGAACGCTTCACAGACTGATATCTTCTGAAATTCCGCTTTCCGTCGATTTCGCGCTGAAATTGGAATACGTGACCAAAGTTCCCTCCGCTTTCTGGAATGCCTTGGAGGCCCAATACCGCACGATTTTAAGCCGTCAAACTTTATTTCAGGCCCAGGAAAAGAAATGGCTGAGAAAGCAGCCGCTCAAAGTTATGCTGGAACGAGGCTGGATCTCCGGCGAAACCGATATCGATCGGTATCTCTCCGCGCTTTCCTTTTACCGGGTGGCAAGCCTTTCCGCCTGGGCAAACGTCTGGGAAAACACTCTGTCCAAGGATTGCATCCCTCAGAAATATCAGAATCACTCTCCGGCTATTGCCGCTCTCATACGCGCCGGCGAGATAGAAGCCGAAAAAATACCCTGCAAGCCTTTTTCCGCAAAAGCCTTTCAAAATGTTTTAGTACCCTATCGATCCATAAAGAAACAAAAGCTTTCCCACAGAAAACTGATCGCCTTACGCAAGAGCTGCGCGGAGGCCGGAGTAGCTCTAGCCTGCGTAAGGTCACTGGACGAGGCTCCCCTCAACGGAGCGACCCGCTGGTTAGGCAAAAACAAAGCGATGATCCTCCTTACAGACACCAACCTTACCGCTTTTTTCCGCGAAGCAGGTCATGTTCTATCCGAAAGGAAGAAGAAAAGCTTCCTAACTTACCTAAGCTGAGGCTATTCCGCCAAAAGTAAGGGGAATCGCAAGTTTCCAAAATGTTGATTTGTATAACAACTCGAAAGTTACAGCCTTCGCCAGCACTCCTTTTTTAGGAACGCTTTGATCTTGCCGACAGCTCTTCCCTCGTAATACTCTATCAGGAGATCCTTGAACTCCGGCACCAGTTTTTCCGGAATGACCAGACAGCCCTTGCCGTGCGCGACAAGATAATGATTCGCGAAAACAACCGCCGCCCTTTTGTTGCCGTCCAGGAAGATCTGCGTCTTCATGCAGTACAAAAGAAGCTCTATAGCCTTGTCCAGATCCAAAGAGGATCTCTTCAGTATGCCCTCGATATCCTCCTTGACCTTGAATTCCACAGGAACAGGCGGAACATAGCTTGTGCCGCCTATAGTTACCGGCACGCCCCTTATCCTTCCGCCTTCCGCGAAAAATCCTTCGTTCACCAGCTTCGCTACATGCGACAAAAGATAATAATCGCTTTCCGCCCTTATGACGTTCTCGTCAAGAATAAACTCCCAGGCATGCTTAAGATTCAGGATCTTCATTACATCGGAGACCGTCATGCCGCTCACTCTGCCGTTGTTTAGAATTTCTTCCGTCTGCGGGAAAGACGTCGCCACTCCTTCCAAGACCGCCTGGTCATAAATGTTGGCTTTCATATTGGCTCTGGCGAAATCAAGGTTCTCCACCACCTTAGGCGCCAGGGAGCTTTCCGAATACCCGAGATCAGCTAGCTTCTTATTCAAACGCCTGATCTGACGACGCAGCTCCCTTCCTTCCCTAGCGTTTCTCACCAAAAGCTGATACAGCTCATCGGAGTATACCCCAACATAAGTCGAAACCACCCTGCTGCCCACCCTTTTGCGCATATACAGATACTTTCCGCTTCTCAGAACTTTGAGCTCTGGAGTCCCGTCATAGGCAAGCAGACTCAACCTGGACCGGCAATCCGCCAAATCACGTAAAAGGGCTTGTATTTCTTCTAACTCTTTCATCTTTAAAATTGATAGGGAACATTTTTGCCTAAATAGTACTAAAATGTTCCCTAAAAATCAACCTTCCCCTCCTGCCGCTGCCCCCTCTTGCTCCCATGAGGGAGAGAAGCCAAGTTTCCAAAATGTAGTTCAAAAAAAAAACCTAAGTGTAAAAACTTTAACTTCGTTGGCTTGACGAACAATAACATCATATATTGACAAATTAAAGAACGCTTATCTTATAGATCAAGCCAAGCGGAGCGCATGAAGCGCTCCGCTTTTTTATTCTCCTGTTGTAATAATGGTAGAATAACAAGATACACTTACTATCACCCCCAAAAAGAGCGATACCATCATGAAAAAACTCACCGCCCTGATCGTCACGGCCGTCATAGCGCTCACTTCCCTTAGCGCGATAGCCGGCCCCTACACCCTGTCCATCACTCCCTCGGAAAACGGCCGCGTCTCCGTTTCCCCCGTAAAAGACTACTACGATGCCGGCGACATCATAACCTTCACCGCCATCCCCAACAAGGGCTACTCCTTCGTGCAGTTCACCTACAACGAAGGCGTCTACCTTGACAATCCCCTCGTCGTCTCCCCGACCAGGGATATGGAGCTTAGCGTGGAGTTCGTCTATTCCGGCTACACCATAAACGTCTCCTCGACGGAAGGCGGCACCGTAAAAGTTGATCCCGAAAAAGCCACCTACACGAAAGGTGAGCCCGTTACGATCACCGCCATACCCGACGAGGGCTCGACCTTCGAAGGCTTCTCCGGCACCATAACCACCGAAGAGAGCACGCTTCTCATCTACGTTGACCAGGACTACGACCTCACCGCCCACTTCAGCGGCATCGAATACTCCCTCACCGTAGAGCAGACGATAGGCGGAACGCTCACCATAGACCCTGACAAGCCCGCCTATCTCTACAACGAGGAAGTCTCCTATGAGGCCGCGCCTCTCCCCGGCTACAGCTTCGATAAGATCGAAGGCTACATTGAGGAGCTGACCGAGCCTTCCGGCCAGATCGCGATACAGGGCGACTACTACCTCGTCCCAAGGTTCACACCTGTAAATTACCACGTTACGGTCGTTCCCCCGGAATGCGGCACCGTCGCGTTGTCCCCCGACAAGTTCTTCTACAACTACGGCGAGGAAGTGACCGTTCTGGCCATTCCCGAATCCGGACTGGAAGTGTACAGCATTACCGTAAACGGCGAGCCCATTGAAGGCACGACCTTCACCGTCACAGGTAACACGGAGGTGGAAGTCCTCTTCTCCCTCTCCCCCTTAGAGCCTGCCGGCTACGGCACCGAAGCCAATCCTTTCCTCATCGCTTCCCCGGAAAACTTAGTCTGGATGGAAAAGCAGGCCGCATACTCCGAAAACTTTTTCTACACTCTCACCGCCGACATCGATCTCCACGAATCCGAATACTGGCGCGGCGGATTGGGCTTCCCTCCCATAGGAACTGAAACCGCCCCCTTCTCCGGCACCTTCGACGGCAATAACTTCACGATTAAAAATCTCTTCATCGAAACCGAAGAAAAAGTCCCCCAGGGCCTCTTCGGCTGCACCCGCGACGCCATAATCAAGAACGTTAACGTTCTCGGCGTTGTGAAGGGCTACGAAAGAGTCGGTCTCCTTGTCGGCTACGCCGACAACACTGAGTTCTCCTACTGCGGCGTCATGGGCCAAGTTGAAGGCACCAACCAGGTCGGCCTTCTCGCGGGCTTCGTTAGCGGCGGCTCCTTTTCCTGCTGCACGGTCGAGGGTCTTGCCGATGGCTTCTCGGCAATAGGCGGCATGATCGGCAAAGCCCTTGATCCTGTCATCGCGAACTGCATAAGCGCCGTCACCGTCAAAGGCGATTCCTATGTCGGCGGCATAGCGGGCGAAGCCGATTTCTCCAAATTCACCAACTGTCTCGCCCTCGGCTCCGCCAGAGGCAGTTTCGAATACGGCGGCATCGGGGGCTCCGCTTACGAAAGCACCGCCACCGGCTGCTTCTTCGACTCCAGGAAATCCCGCAGCAACAATCTCGGCACCGGCATCACCAAGGAACAGATAGCCGACAAGCTTACCTACACCGGCTGGGACTTCATCAACATCTGGCAGTTCTACCCCGGGGACTCCTTCCCGACCATCCGTCCCTACTCCCCCTACGCATGGACGCCGGTCCAGGGCGAATCCGTAACTACCTTCTCCCTCTCCTGCACCGTCACCAAGGAAGATATCGAGACCTGCAACAACACGATCTTCATCTACAGCGAATCTGAAGACGCCATGATCGTCAATCCCGCTATCATCCCCTCTCTCCCCGTAAAGGACAAGGACATCAAGGTCCAGTACAACCAGAAGAAAGGCGTCTTCAAATACGCCTCCAATAAAACCCTCCTCAACATCGGCTCCATAACGGGCGACTTTGCCTGGCCCTTCTCCTCCAGCAACGACAAGCAAAAGCTGACCTTCACCCTCACCACCGAGCAGGACATCTCCAAGCTTTTCAACAAGACCACCTTCTCCTCCCTGGCCGACCCGAACATGGTCAACCACGCCCTCAACTTCACCACCGTTGAACTCACCCAAAAGGGCAACAACCTAACCTACAGCGGCGCCCAGGACGGTGTCACCATGAAGGTCAAGATCAACACCAAGAACCAAAAGTGCACTCTCAAGGCCACCCTTGAGAACACCATCTCCCTCATCACCTCCCCAGACCCCGACCAACAGAAGAAATAAATAGCACAAGCAAAACAAACCAAAAAAACAAACAAATACAAGCAAAACAAAAAGGCATGGCGCAAGCCATGCCTTTCTCTTATTATCGCTACAAAAATCACTAGCGTTTTCTCAAAAGCTTCCCTTTCTTTACGTTTGTTGCTACAATGGGCGTATAATAACAAACACACGAAGATTATGAAAACAAAACAGATTTTTAAATTCGATCCCGATTATGCGGTCAGCCCCGGCAATACCATCGAGGAAAACATCGCTTCCCTGGGAATGACAAAAGCCAATTTTGCCAAGCGTATGGGCATTCCTATAGGAACGCTTCACAGACTGATATTTTCTGAAATTCCACTTTCCGTCGATTTCGCGCTGAAATTGGAATACGTGACCAAAGTTCCCTCTGCTTTTTGGAATGCCTTGGAAGCTCAATACCTCACAAGACTTTCAGCAAAAGAAAAAACTTCCTAACTTACCTAAGCTGAGTCTCTTCTCACTGACAGTATACGCCAGTTTATAAGCGGAGAGCGCAAACGCTCCGCTTTTTACCGACATCCGCTACAAATTTCACTAGCATTACGCCAGTTTTTACTGACAAAGTACACTGATTTTACTAGCGCAACGGCTCCTATTCCATTTAAATGTCGCGATTTTGCGACACTAATGAATACTGTTCATCGTTGTGTTATGTTATAATATTTATAACAAAAAACGTATAAATTTTTCATAATTTAGGAGTACTTATGAAATATCTATGGTTTTTTTTCTTTTTAATTGCGTCTCAAATATCTTTTGCCAAAATCGATGCCGTACAGCCAAAAGGTAATGGTACGGAAAACAGTCCATACTTATTGGACTGTTTGGGGAACTTTTTTTGGCTTAATAAAATGGCCGAAAGGTTTACTTCTCGGATTTATTGCAAACAAATTAAAGATATTGATGCTTCTGCTACATTAAACGGTGGTGAAGATTCTTGGCCAGTTCTGTCTTTTGGATTGAATTACGATGGTCAAAATTATGTCATTTCCAAGCCCTTTATCTCTAGCTTTTCTCAAAAAAAGATCAGGTATTCTGACGAATTTGAAGATGACAAGTATCACAATCCTAAATATTATACTAATGATTTTAGTGGAATATTTTGTAGTGGCGCTTTACAATTAAAAAATATTGTCATTGAAGATATACAAGTTAAAAATTCAGGAAGCGGCCTTCTAGTTGGTCTTCTTAGATCCGCTTCAAGAATTGATAACTGTAAAATTAAAAATGCAACTGGAAATATAGTGGGTGCCATTCAATATGCCAATCTTAGCTCTTCTGGTACTCAAATTAATAATGTTTCTTTAGAAAATATAATTTTTGAACAAAATGATACCAATTTAGGTGGCCTGATAGGTCGGGTTAGCACATCTTTTACAAAAGACACAAATGTTTCATATCTTTCTATATCAAACTGCTTCACAGATGTTTCTTTTAATGGGACTAAATTTCAAGCAATTGGTGGTTTAATCGGGCGGATAGATAGCCAGTCGGATTATGTAATATCGAAATGCAGTTCCAAATTTAAGTTTATAAGCAAAGTAACATCAGATGATTATTCTGTAGAGGGCATTGGTGGATTAATAGGCATTTATGGATACAAACACGGACTAGCCTCTTATAATACAATTAAAGTTTATATTGATAATTCCCATAGCATAAGCGATATTACTATTGATTCAAAAAAGAGTAATGGCGTTGGTGGTATATTGGGGAAATCAAAATCATTTGATAATAGTAGCTCATTAAATGCTATTGTATATGCTGCAAATGATTATTCTCAAGGAAATATAAATATTACTGGTGATAGTAGTGGCATTGGAGGCCTTTTTGGCAGTTTAGTTTTTGGCAGTTTAGGGCCATCTATTTACGCCGATAATTCATATTCTTCTGGAACAATAAAATTATCCCGAGGATCATATGTTGGCGGATTAGCAGGAGGAGTCGGAAAAGGAAAAATAAATAATTGTCATTCAAAAACGAGCATTTTAGGCAGAAGATATTTGGAGTATTCCGGCGGCATTTTTGGAAGCGGAGCAGCCTCCATTAATGATTGTTTTTATATTGGAACTATAGAAGCCAAAAGCGGAGACAATATAGGTGGACTTGCAGGTAGAAGCTATCGTAGTTATGGATCAAGCCCAGGTATGCAAGATTCATATGCTAGAGCTACCATTAATGTGCTTGAGACTAACGGAAAAATAGGAGGGCTAGTTGGAACCGGTACTGAAAGTGACATTAATTGTTGTTATTCAAGAGGAATTATTAAAGTAGCAAGCACTAACGACATATTCCACGTTGGCGGTATAATGGGTTATTCTGATTCTTGTGATATTAAGAATTCGTTTTCCAAAACAGAGTTAAATATTAAATCGGAGGAAATATGTCAGGGAATTGGAGGAATTTTTGGAGCTGTTAAATCTACGGCTTCTGCTCAGATTTTGCATTGCTATTATTCTGGTAAAATTACTTGCTCGGATAGCATTTATTTAGGATCGTTAGTTGGAGATTATGGGAGATCACAAGTAAAGGAATGTTATTTCAATTCAACAATATGTGATTTATATGATGAATACGCTGAAGCAAAAACCGATAGCGAAATGAAAAAAGCCTCCACTTTCGCTAACTGGGATTTTGTTGGTATTTGGGGCATTGATGAAGGAAAAGTCACTCCGTTTTTAAAGAGTGTTCCCGAGCCTTCAATAATAGTTCTTGCACTGTTTTTTCTTTTGGTTTTGGCAAAAAAGCGGTAACAATTTGCTCGATTTTAAATAAAAGAAAGAACATCACTCTGATTAATATTTTGATACTAATTAGAGTGGAGTGGTTGCTTATACTCCGGAAAAATGCTTGCCCGTTCTGTCACTATTTTGTGACAATTTAATGTTTAGTGCTTGTGCATAAACATATATAATAAATTTGAATTGAAGATTCATTAGTTCCATTGTTGTCGAAATCGAAAGGAAACACCATTAAGAGCTTTGTTTCCAAATTCGTTAAGACAGCAATAGACGTTATAACAGAAAAAATGTGCACTTACCAACAAGAGGAAATTTTAGTATAATATCGAACGTATATTATGGATATATAATTGCCTAGGACAAACCTAAAAACTGCGAGATAAGTCTCAGAATGAGCTTAGAAATCATAGATCCTAATTTTGCCAGGGATATCCTTGAATCGGATATTCCAAAAGATATATTGGAAATCCTTTTGTTGGATAGAACGACTGGCAAAAACATTCTTTGGATGTCTGATAATTACACCCATCTGGAATCTGTATTTGATGTTAAAATGGGCAAGAGCGATTCCATCAACAAAGATGTGATTTCGCGTCCGGGCAATAAAATCATACGTCCCCGTGTAGACAAGAGTAGAGATGAACAACGCAAACGAATAGTCGGGAAAGCTGAGGTTTTTACACCGTCATGGGTTTGCAATGCTATGAATAATCTGGATGTCTCGGCTTGGTTCGAACGTAAAACATCACCGTTTAACAAAGAAAAGCAGAATTCATGGCAAACAGAAAAAGCTACAATAACGTTTCCTAAAAAGCTAAAAAAAACTTGGCTTGACTATGTTAATGAAGTCAGACTGGAGATGTGTTGTGGCGAAGCTCCGTTTATTGCCAGCCGCTACGATACGACCACAGGAAATGTTATTCCCGTACCAGAACGAATCGGCATATTAGACAGAAAACTCAGAATAATCAACGAAAATATTGGTTGTGATGATCCATCAAGGTGGTTAGAATATGCGAAATCAGCTTTGAAAGCGGTTTTAGGTTTTGAATGGCAAGGTGACAACGTTCTTCTCGCTCGTGAAAATATTCTTTGGACCATTTTGGAATATTACAAGTTTTACTGCTCTGAAAAGCCCGTTGATCACGCTACTCTTCTTGAGCTTGCCGAAATAGTTAGCTGGAACATTTGGCAGATGGATGGCCTTAAGTTTGTGGTGCCTGAAAGTTGCTACGAAGAATGTATTCCTCCTGTAATTCAACTTGATATGTTTAACCCGGAAGAGAGTGTCGAATCATTGGAAAAAGTGAATGTTAAAAAACCTTGTCCGGGTTGCGCTAAAAAGAATCCACTTGACGGGGCATGGATTCACAACGGGATCTATTGTAACATCATGGATTGGGAAGAAGGACATCCAGTTCCATATGTAAATATACTACGCGAAATGGAGACCATCATATGAAAAAATCTGGTTGTGATGAACCGTTAGATGTTGTTGTTGGCCGTGTTGATCCACGCATCTACGCGTTTTTGACGTCTTCAGTACCGCGTTATCTTAAGGTTGGAGATACATACCGTCCTGTTCCTGTTCGCATAGCAGAATGGAAGAAGCGTTTTACAATTAGCGAAAAGGACGTTTGGGATTGGCCTGCGACTATAGGCCGACTTTTCTTTCGAGATTATTCCGTTCATCAGTTCCTCGAAAACGAGAAAAATCTAAAAAGGTTAGATTCCAAAACACTTAATAATATTGGCAAAGGACAAAAGCTCTATTATTCAAATGAATTTTTCAGAGATGCCAAAGCTGATCATGTAAAAAAAGCTATAGAAGACATAGAGAATGATCATAAAAATTCAACTGGAAAATATGCGTTTTACAATGTTGCAGATATTGATAAAGATGATGACGAATTGCCAGAAAGAGTTGGCCTAACTCTTCGTCCTAATCAAGAAGATGCCGTAAAGCGTTTTGTCGCTGCTAGGAAGGCCAGGCGCACCAATTTACTGATGTATGCTGTCATGCGTTTTGGTAAGACCGTTACAGCTCTTAAATGTGCGCAAACCATGAATGCTAAATTCGTTGTGGTGGTATCTGGAAAGGCAGATGTCGCACGAGAATGGCAAAACACCGTTTTGGGTTTTACAGATTTTAAAGATTATGTTTTTCTTTCCCCCGAAGATCTTAAAGCTAAATATACCCGTGTAAATGAAGAGCTGAAAGCAAAACACAAAGTTGTTCTCTTTGCAACGCTTCAGGATTTACAAGGCGATGCGGTTAAACCCAAACATGAACAGATTTTTACTAATCATATTGATTTGCTGATTATTGACGAGACTCATTTCGCTGCGCGTGCTGATGAATACGGCAAACCGCTACGTCCGCTCAAAAAATACGATATTCCTCAATCATATGAAAAGGCTGATGCTGATGAAGAAGTTGATGCTGATAGAATGAAAGAAATGGTCAAGGTTTTGGATTCAGATATTCGACTTCATTTGTCTGGCACCCCATATCGTATTCTTATGGGAAGCGAATTCAAACCAGAAGATATAATATCATTTTGCCAATTTACCGATATCATTCAAGAACAACAAAAATGGAACGATGAAAATCTAGGAAAAATCAAAGTCGACGAAACAGGCAAAAAAATTGTTGACAAAAATGGAAACCCGATACCATACGAGGAATGGGACAACCCATATTACGGTTTTCCCCAAATGATCCGCTTTGCATTTAACCTTAATGATTCTGCTCGCAAAAAATTAGAGGCTTTGGAAACATCAGGACGTGATACGAGCAAATTTAGCGAATTGTTTAGGACTCAAAGCATAGAAAAAGATTCTAGTAAAAATAAGTTTCATCGAAAATTTGTCCATGAAAAAGAGGTCTTAGATTTATTAAAAGCTATTGATGGCGCTAAGAAGGAGCAAGGGATTCTTCCGTTCTTGAATTATAAAAAGATAAAAGAAGGTCAAATGTGTCACCACATTGTATGTGTACTGCCGTGGTGCGCATCATGCGATGCACTTGAAGATTTATTAAATAAAAACAAAAGGAAATTCAGTAAGTTAGGAGAATATAAAATTTTAAACATCTCTGGAAAGGATGTAAAAAGAGGTTTTGTTAAAATTGCGGATATAACGAATAAAATTACCGAGTGCGAAAAGAGAGGAGAAAAAACCCTAACACTGACGGTCAACCGTATGTTAACTGGCAGCACGGTGCCAGAATGGGACACCATGCTTTTTCTTAAAGACACATCGTCTCCTCAAGAATACGATCAAGCAATCTTCCGTCTGCAAAACAAGTTTACTCGTATTATGACAGATAAAGACGGAAATCATATAGAGTTTAATATGAAGCCACAAACGCTATTGGTTGACTTCGATCCAGATCGTATGTTCCGACTGCAGGAGGCTCGTGCACAGTACTATAATCTAAACACTGAAAAGAACGGAAATAAAGAACTAGAAAACCGTATTGCCCATGAACTTGAGGTATCACCAATTATTTTATTCAACAAAGATAAAATCCATCAAGTAGTAGCTTCTGACATTATGTCAGCAATCAGCAAATATTCTAGCAAACGCGGAGTTGCAGAAGAAGTTCAAGAAATTCCTCTTGATATAGATGTGTGTAAAAATGCACAAATGCGAGCTTTTATTACCAAACTTCCGGAAATAGGTAGCAAAGAAGGGCTAACCATTAAACCTCATGAGGGAGATGAAACAGGAATTGATACTGATGATAGAACAAGGGAAGCAAACGATGGCGATGCGATCCCAAATGAACAACCAACTGAAAAATCACAAAATGAAGAAGATGTTATTAAGCGATTAAAAACATATCATGCTCTCATCTTGTTTTACTCGTTCCTTGTGCCTTATCATGTTAATTCGCTCGATGATATTTTGAAAGTGATATATAAAGATTCTGATACTAAGCGCATTGCAAAGCATTTGGGTATCGAAAAGTCTCTTCTTGAACTCTATAGAAACACTGTAAATTGGCACACATTACAGAAGCTTGATTATAAAATACAAAACCTTAATCACTTATCAGAGGAATCCGAATCAATAGATATTGGCCAAGAATACAAAGATGCTCCAAAGAATATTAAGAAAGCCATTGTAGCTATGCAAAAATTTGGAAGATTGGGCGAATCAAAAATCATAACTCCGCAAAATATAGCTTACGATATGGTAAAACAGATTCCGGCTAAAGAGTTTAAAAAACTGATTAAAAACGGAGAGAAAATACTCGATCCCGCTTCCAAGATGGGTGAATTTGCAATTGCGATTGTAAGACGATGCACAGATCCGGACATAAACTTGAAAATTGATAACGTGAAAGACTCGATTCTTTCTATTCCTATGTGTGAAATTACATATGAATTCACACGTAAAATTTACGAATTATTGGAGCTCAACACAAAATGTATAGCTCTACCAGAGAATTTGACAAGCTACATGTTGCGCAATGTCAAAAAAGATAACAATGAAACTCTCGATTTTGTAAGGATTAGTAAACTCCTTACACAATCGAAGGATTTTGACAAAGTAACAATAAATGATAATACTTCCAATAAAGGGAAAACAATGAGTATTAAAATCGGTGCTGTGATTGGTAATCCTCCATATCATATTAAGGACGGTGGCGCCGGAGCTAGTGCAGCTCCCATATATCCTGATCTTTATCGAGCAGCTTTAGCTACTTCTGCTCGATATGTCTCTGTTGTCATTCCTTCTCGGTGGTATGCAGGAGGAAAAGGACTTGACGAGTTTCGTGATGATATGCTAAACGACTCAAAAATAATCGAGTTACACGATTTTCCTGACCCTAATGACTGCTTCCCGGGACTGTCTGTTAATCTGCGAGGAGGATCGTGTTATCTTCTAAGAAATTCAACAAAAAGAGACGGCTCCTCTTTAGCACGCATTTATACTCACTCCAAAGATGGTATTAGATGTTCTAACAGAGCTTTACGAACTCCTGGCTATGACATATTTTTGCGATATGAAGAATCCATACCAATTTTGAATAAAGTGCTTGGTTGTTGCGGAGATAATGTGTTGTCAAAAATAGTTTCTTCAAGAAAACCATTTGGATTACCTACCGATTTTTATAAAACATTGGGGTTTTCAAGGATTAAACCAGCTGGCAACTCTGTCAAATGTATTGCAAAAGGATTAACTACGGGGTATGTTTTACGTTCAAAGATTACCGTAAATCCTGAATGGATTTCGCGCTGGAAAGTATTTATTCCGAGAGCAAACAACATAGGAACGGAACTAAATGATGATAATCTTAATACGTTTATCTTTGAAAAGGAAACTGTATGTACGGAATCTTATTTAGTTGTTGGAGGCGAGCTTAATCTCACTAAAAAAGAATGTGATAATTTGGCTAAGTATCTCCACACTCGATTTGTAAGATGTTTACATGGATTTGCAAAAGCAAGTCAAGACGCAACATCGAAAACGTTTCGCTTTGTTCCTATTCAGGATTTTTCTTCATCATCAGATATTGATTGGTCACAATCAATTGCCAAAATCGACGAGCAATTATATTCAAAATATAGCATAAACAAAGCCGAGGTAGAATTTATTAAATCTCTCGTGAATCCGATGGAGTAAAATTATTGTGAATACAACAAAGCAAAAAGTATTTTGGGCAATAGTATTTATTGTTCTAATTCTGATAATCATAGTTATACCTCTAAAGTTGCACTGTAATCTTCTTTTATATTGTGGATCTGTGATTGGTGGTATAGCAACCTTGGTAGCTGTTATAATTTCAACTACACACGCGGATTACATAGAAAAAAGAAGAAGAATACCTTTTTTAGTGATTTCATATAAAACTATACCGCTGCAAACAGTAGATGATTACCCCGAAGAAACACCTAAAATATATTTTTCGGACAGCGAAACTGATGATTTTATTAATTCATATCGTTCCCATGTTTTTTCAGTTTTTTATGAAGTGGAAAATTCTGTTTTGTGCATAGCCGTTCAAAACATAAAAAAGGATATTGGGGTTTTAGATTTTTCAATAAAGGTAGAAGATAATTTGATTACAAATAATAAATTTATTAAACCTAATGATGAATTTGTTTTTATCTTGGGTTGCAGCGCTGGTTATTTACAAAAAAATGGTGAAAAAACTATTCGTATATCATATAGATATCAGAGTGAAGACATGGATCAAAAATACGAACAAACGTCTGATGTAAGATTGTTCTTTAAAAATGATTCTCCCATGATTGAATTTAAGGAACCAGTTATAAGCGAACGAAAGGAAATAATAGTTAAATTTTAAATATAACATCATTAATCATACAGCTAAATCCTCTTTATGAAAAACTACATTCAAATTGCTAAAGTTATTATTCTGAGCATCGTCATAACGGTGTTCCTTGTTGAACTTATTCATGATCCAGGTGCATATATTGGACGTTGGTTGTGTTCTTATCAACGTCTTATTAATCAATTTACTATTGCACGCACCGAATACTATACCTCTAGATTTGAGTGTATGAGGGCTATTAACGTCTTAAGATCAGCAAAAGAATATTGATGCTTCATAAACGGATAGCGACATGAGAAAAATAGAAGCTAGTAAAATAGATAGAACTTGTAATCATTTACCGTAGGAGGTAACTATGCGTGATATTGAAGTGTCCTGGGTTGAGTTGGCTGGGCCGAAGGCGAAGGATCCGGATGAGATCGTTTTGCTGGGAGGGACGTATGGGGGTAGGGGTTGGAGCATGCGGCCTGAGGCGATGGCTATGGCGATCGACCGGGGGCTGTACAGCTTTTACGCGGTCGTGTTTGAGGAAGTGCTGCCGGTGGTTTTGGTTAGGAACGCGGCTGGGAAAGTGTGTGGGATAGGGACTAGTAAGGATGTGGGGCCGCTTAGGCTGCTGCTGACGCTGGCTAGGAGCGGGAATGAGAAGAGTGGAGACGGGAAGAGCGTGACGGTGACGAAGACTAGAAATATCAGCGCTCGGGCGAAGAAGCAGGTGGTCGTTAAGAGTTCAAAGTGAGAACTTGCCTCAACCATTTTGAATTTACACCATTATACGGACTTAACCAGAAATGAAAACAGACATAAAAAAAGGTATTGAAGATAATCTTTATACAGAAGTAGTATCTCTGATTGAAAAAAAGACTGAGGGAGATTATTGGGATTTCAAAAAAGAGTGGAACGAAGCTAAACCTGTCGATTTGGTTCATGATATTCTTTGTATGGCAAATTCTACTCATCATGGTAACAAGTACATTATCGTTGGGGTGCAGAATGATGGAACAGTTGTTGGTATTGAAAACTCTAAAAGAAAAACACAAGCAAATGTTACTGATTTAGTACGCAAAGCTAAATTTAGTCCGGCATTTCCGTCATTGGCTGTTGTACCTATTAAATACAAAGATAAAAATTTAGATGTTATTGTTATTTACAACACAGACAACATTCCAATTGTGTTAACTGATGATTATGGTAACACAAAAAATGGTAACACAAAAAATGGTAACACAAAAAATGGTAACACAAAAAATGGTAACACAAAAAATGGTAACACAAAAAATGGGGAAGCAAAAAATGGGGAAGCAAAAAAATTCGTAAGAAAAAACATGGTTTATACTAGGGCTAATGATACAAATACTCCCATTGATACAGGAGCCAATTATTGGGAAACAGAAGCAATTTGGAAGAAACATTTTGGCTTGGATACCAATATAATTGATAAGTGTAAGGCATTACTTAGAGATAAAGAAAACTGGAGTGGGAAGATTTTTGGTGAATGGCCTATATATCATAGAATTTTCCCTGAATTTCAAATTAGAGATTGCCAGGCAATGGGTGATTCGTACATTAAATCCCACCCATTATTTTACTTTTATTTTAGACCCGGAAGCATTTATCGTTTTGAGATAGTTTACCATCAAACGAGAATTCACTATGGTATGTATTTATGTTTAGATGGTGCGCAAGCTATGCTCCCGTATATTAATATTGCTGGCATATATGGCTTCAAAAGGCCTTATCATTATATATATTTGATTAAAGATGATATTAACTATTTATTATTCGAACTAGCATCTTATTTTTATCCTAATTATACAGAGAATTTGAATTTTAATCCGATAATTGTTTTTGATAATGTAAATGAAAAACTTCTTTTTGATAAGTACATTAAAGAGAATATTAAGTCATTTAAAAATCTTAAAAAAGATGCGTCGGCCAGATTAGCAATTAGTTATGAGAAAGATAATAAATATGCTCATCCACCTATGGCGGAGGATTGTTGGAGAGCAAAAAAACTTTTTTACAAATGGAAGATAGAAACAAGTCAAAGGAGGAATAACAATGAAAACTGAAATTGGAAGAATGGAAGAAGTCGAAGTCAGGAAACTATGGAAACATGAACAGCAGGATTTCTCTAGTTGGCTAGCCGAAGAACAGAATATTGCGTATTTGAATGATATTCTGGGCCTAACATTGATGGATATTCAAACCGAAGTAGCTGTTGGCCCCTATCGGTGTGATTTGGTTGCCAGTGACGAGAGTTCTAATGTTAAAGTGATTATTGAAAATCAACTTGATAAGACCGATCATGATCACTTGGGAAAGATTATTACTTATGCTGCCGGATTAAATGCTCAATTTGTGGTTTGGATCGTCGGTAAGGCTTTGGATGAGCACAAAGCGGCTATAGAGTGGTTAAACAATAATACCGACGATACTATTAATTTTTTCTTGATTGAACTTCATGCTTATAGAATTGGAAATTCTCTTCCTGCTCCTAAGTTTGAACCTGTCATTGTTCCCAATGATTTTGTAAAGTACAGTAAATTATCTTCAAAAGGGGGCGCTCTAACAAAATCTAAAAATGAACAATTAATTTTCTGGGAACAGTTTAATAGTGTGTTAGCGGATTGTGGCAAACCATTCAGTATAAGGAAACCTCGCCCACAACATTGGTATGATGTTTCTATTGGTACTAGTAAAGCGCACATTGATATATGTCTAGAAAACCAAAAACACTGTGTATCAGTCGGCCTTTATATACCAAACAACAAAGATTTTTATGATTCAATTTTTAAATTCAAAGGTAGAATTGAAAAAGATCTTGGGTTTGAATTGATTTGGGATAAACTTGATGGCAAGAAGGCTTCTAGAACAAGATTTTTTATTAATGATCCTCCTTTAGATTTTAAGGATCATTCTAATTATGAGGAGCTAATTAAAAAGATCATAGATGTTGCATCTAAAATGAAAAAGGTGTTTGGTAAATACGTAAAAAAGATAGAAAAGTAGATAAGTTATAATTCTGTGAAGAACAATTCTTGTAGAATCATATTGTCCATTAACCCAGAGTATGTTGAGAAGATTATTTCTGGGAAGAAGAAATATGAATATAGGACTAAAGCGGCAAAGAAAGACGTCGATAAGATCATAATTTACGAGACAACGCCTGTGAAGAAGGTTGTTGCCGAGGCTGAGATCTTGGATGTGCTGATAATGAAGCCTAACGAATTGTGGGAGCTGACAAAAGCTCAGGCTGGTACGACTAAATCTTTTTTCATGTCGTATTTTAAGGGGAAAAAGGTTGCATATGCCTATAAGCTGGGCAAGGTGAGGGTTTATAGAAGGCCGATGGAATTGTCGGCTTTCGGGTTAAAGAGCGCTCCTCAGTCTTTCGTTTATTTGAGTTATTAAGTTTTACTTAACAACTGGTTAGAGGTAAAGTTTAGTAAAATAATTATGCTAGTTAAAATGATAGCGATTGTAATCCTTTTTACCATTGGAGGTAGATATGAGAAACATTGAAGTGTCCTGGGTTGAGCTGGCTGGGCCAAAGGCGAAGGATCCGGATGAGATCGTTTTGCTGGGAGGGACGTATGGGGGTAGGGGTTGGAGCATGCGGCCTGAGGCAATGGCTATGGCGATCGACCGGGGGCTGTACAGCTTTTACGCGGTCGTGTTTG
>JAEEGF011215103.1_pt1 | contig 62683 bp, 44 predicted proteins | sample 9134171 | NCBI WGS metagenome assembly JAEEGF01 (sample SAMN16246542, study PRJNA631951) | gut metagenome | biome: gut microbiome; feature: rumen; material: AP-attached | host: Bos | place: Iran: Karaj | collected 2018-10 | reverse complement strand
TGCAAAAATAATGCACCGCATCATAGTTTACTCTGACTTTAGTCTACCTCTACCTCGTCCTCGGCTTCGGCATTCTTATCACTCTCGTGATATTCCTTCTCGGTATTAACATTCCAAATATTGCTGCGGTCAGTCTTTCCACTGAGAATATTCTTAACCGTCTCGAAAGAGGTACACATTGAGTGATCAATGTTATTATATCTGTGCTGCCCGTTACGTCCTACGCAGTACAGGTTATCGATAGTATTGAGATACTCAATAAGCTTGTCAATCTCTTCGTAGGTATCGAAGTATGCAGGATATGCCTTCTTTACTCTCTCCATGTGATAATCAATTACAGAGTCGCTGTTACTGATAAGTCGAAGTGTTACCATCTCATCAATTGCCATCTTGGCAAACTCTTCCTCGGTCATATTCCACATGGAATCGCCTTCGTTACAGAAATACTCAAGTCCTACCCATACAGTGTGCTCAAGATCTTTAACCAGATATGGAGACCAGTTGTTATAAATCTGGAATCTGCCCATTTTGACAGTTCTGTCCTGAACATATACCCAGTTATCGGGAACTATGTTTCCGATGGTCTTGATATTAGTCTTGTTTCGAAGATTGAGCTTCGGAACAAGAACTCCGAGAGTCATATAATCACGATAAGGAAGTCCTGCAGCTATTCTTGCCGGTTCTGCGGGAACATCATTCATGCCTGCCACAAGATCCTTAACAGGCATGGAGCTGATGACAACATCTCCGTCAACCTCTATCTCCTTGCCATCCTGAATATATGTAATTCCAAGAATGTGGTTTCCTTCCTTGCGGATTTTGGTAACCTTGGCATTCATAATGATGGTACCGCCAAGCTTCTTTATCTCTTCGGCTGTAACTTCCCAGAGCTGTCCGGGGCCAAGCTTTGGATAGCTGAATTCTTCTATAAGAGATGTCTCAACCTTCCCACCGGTCTTTCCATGTTTTTTACGGAAAGCATTTCTCAAAACTTCAAGGATGGATACGCCCTTTACACGCTGCGCTCCCCAGGACGGATCGATCTCTGAAGGGTGTCTCCCCCAGAGATTCTCGGTGTAATACTCAAAGAACATTGAGTAAAGCTTCTTGCCGAAACGGTTTACATAAAAGTCCTCGAGAGATTTCTCTTCTCTCTTGAAGATCATGGCATGAATATATGAAAATCCGCAGGCGATGGTCTTGGCAAGACCCATGTTTTTAAAGGTCTCAACCTTGAGAGAAATGGGATAATCATAGAATTTGCGGTCAAAAAAGATTCTTGACACCCTGTTTCTCCTGAGCATTACCCTGTCTTCCTTCTCAGGATCGGGGCCGCCGGGAGCCATTTTCATTGGTCTGTCAAGAACGATATCATCGTAGGTTGGCGCTCCCTGAAGGGGCAGCATGTTCTGCCACCACTCATTTACTTCGGGAACCTTGGAGAAAAATCTATGTCCCCCCATATCCATACGGTTGCCGTTATAATTAACAGTTCTGGAAATTCCGCCGAACTGCTGGGTTTCTTCAAATACAATAACCTGATAATCCTTTGATTTAGCCAGCAGCTCATAAGCCGCTGTAAGTCCTGCGGGACCTGCACCTATTATCAGTGCCTTTTTCATACGTTTTACCTCTGTTTTTCCTAATTTTCCGTATAGCTTCTGTAAAATAACATATGTAGTATACCGCAGTACACAAAAATCTTCAACAATTCCATAGGCACCGTTTAGGAAGTCAAAAAAATAAATTATCCATAAAAGTGCCCTTTTTCTCAAAAATAGTGTTACAATTTCAATTAGTTAATAAAGAGGAGACACAAGTATTATGAAAAAAAGGCTTAGTATAATTACAGCACTGTTTATAGCTGTTTCTACATTATCAGGCTGCGCTATGACCGGCAGTTCTTCCCCGGAAGCTACCGAAGAGGAAAGTTACGACCCTGAATCAGCTCAGAGTAATGACGCCGCAAGTGAGGCATCCTCCACTGAGCTCATTATTTTAAGAGACCTTTTTGAACCATTGTTTGAAGAAGCAAGTGCATCTGCCTCATCCTCTACAATTGAGAAGGCAGAAACAGAGGAAGAAAAGGAAGATGCTAAGGAAGAGATTCAAAAGCTCACCTTCGTCTTCTTCGGAGACAGTCAGATTGCCAACGGAAGAGCTGATGGTACCGATATTGCCACACTGATAACAAGGCGTGTTCCCAATTCGGAGTCAATTAACCTTGGAATAGGTGGAACCACAGCGGCCCTTGAACAGTCAACTTCGGATTATCTTGATTATGAGAACTGGAATTCAACCTGCTTCCTTGGAATGGTATATGCTCTTGAAGGAAAAGTCGACAGAGAAAAGCTCCTGTCTTCCCATCCCACAGTACTTGAGAATATGAACAAGGTGGATCCGGAAGAAGTAGACTACTACGTAATAGAATACGGAGCCAACGACTTCTTTAACAAAACACCTTTGGATCACACCCAGACTGAGCTCAATCAGGTTTATCACTTCTACGGAGCCATGTGTCTTGGTATAGACGAACTCAAAAAGATAAGTCCCAATGCCAAGTTCATCGTCATGACACCGTTCTACAGCGTTTATAAGGATGCAGACGGCAATATCATAGGCGATTCCTATATTGTAAGTAACGGAATCGGAACCCTTGCGCAATATGCCAAAAAAGCTGTTAATGTAGCCGAGGATGAAGGGGCAATAGATTTTGACGGAATGTTCATGGCCCATTCGGATATGTATCTTGATACCATAGAAAAATACACAATCGACGGTATCCATTTATCCCTCACCGGAAGACAGATATTTGCAAGGCTCCTCGCTCACCTTCCCAACTGGGCCGAAGGATATGAACCCTATGCTTATCTGGAAACAGATAATATAAAGATTGATGAATTTGATCCCGAACAGGTCTACAGGTACAGGGATGATATGCTTCAGTACTACTATCCCGAATACTATGAGAAAATGATGAACGGTGAGTATCTTCTAGCTCCCCCGCCACAGGATACAGACTCAGAGAATGAATCTGACAATGACTCTAACAATGAGGCTTCTTCGGAAGCTGCCTCGGAATCCTGAAATTAAATAATCCTGCCAAAAACTCCGTTGCTTAATCAAAGCAAACGGAGTTTTTCTTTAATCATTTTTATCCTTAAGATTTTTAATCCCATAAAAGAATGTAATCAAAAGCCTTATGAAATTAGTGATAACCAGTCCCACTGCCATGCCCTTAAGCCCTAAAGCGAAGGTTGCCGGAACCACTATCACCGCAAATGCCACAACATAAATAACATTTATTAAAAGCTGCAGTTTTTCTTTTGTGAAGCTCATAACAATAACCATCAGAGAACCTGAAATAAAATACAGAATCTGTCCCAGGTTTGCCATAAAGAAGTAATTTACAGCTTCGTCAAAGACGTCTTTGTACATTATTCTCACAAACACATAAGAAACTGCCGTGCACACAAATGCTCCCACCATGGACAATACCAGTGTCAATAAACCAATAAGCGCAAAAAGCTTTCTTGTGATCTTTATCCTATAATTGGTGAAATAGCTGATAATAACGCCATTTAGAGGCGTTGTAAGCATGGCAACTATCTTTCCGATTAGACTTGCCGTATAAAAAACCGTAACCTCCCTGGCCCCCACCGCAAGCCTTAAAAGTATCCTATCCGAATTAAGAATCAGCGCCGACAAAAGGTTACTAAAGGAAATAACCCAGGCAGATTTAAGATTCTCTCTGTAATCCGGTGACATCTCCCTAAAGGGCGCCCTGAATATCCTGCCTCGAACTACTGTATAAGCAATCCCTGCCAGTTCTCCAAAAAGGATTGTAAGTACCCAACTTCTGCTTAATGGAAACAACAAAAGTCCGATAACATAACCCACGGATACAGCTGCGAAAAACAGAAAGTAATCCACAAATCTTATGGTCATTCTGTATTCCACATCAGCATAATATCTGGAAACGGTGACAATCATCAAAAGAAAAATCTGTAGATAATAAAAGATACTCAGCTCTTTTAACACCAAAAGGGCCACGAAGGATACAACAAGAGACACCCCGAAAACCATGAGAAGGAAGAGATTATACTCACCGTTTGCCTGGGTCCTGTTCTTTTTGGCCACCATCCTGGAATAGCTGGCGGCGGTGCCAAATCCCGCCCCCATTACCGCAATTACAGATATCAAATAAAGAACGGTGCCAAAAGCCTCCACACCCATCCGGCTGTTTAATCCCGGATAGATGACCAGCTGAAGAACACCGTTATAGATCACCAGTGCCAGGACGCTGAAAAGAAAATCCCTGGACGCACTAAGTGCAAGTTTCTTTTTGGATTTATTCATTTGCTTCATCCTTGGAAAAATCACTTTCTTTATGTCTCTGAAGCATATTGAGCTGCATTTCAAACTGTCTTCTGTCATTTAAGGACATAGTCGACAGAATAACTCCCGCAAAAAAGCTTTGCACAGCTGACAGAAACACGAATCCGCACACAAACAGGGTGGGGAATCTCGGTACTGTATGAGTCTGCCAGTACTCAAAGAGAATTGGTATAAAGAAAATCAGTGAAAAAATAGTAAGTGCAGCAGCTATAATTGAAAAGAATCTGAAGGGCTTATATCCTCTGTAGAGCCTTAATATAGTTCTTATAACCTTGAAGCCGTCGGCAAAAGTATTCAGCTTACTCTCAGATCCTTCAGGCCTGTCTCTGTATTCAATGACAACATTTTCTATCTGCATATTATTGTACACAGCGTGGATTGTCATCTCTGTCTCAATCTCAAATCCCTTGGATAGAACAGGGAAGGTTTTTACAAATTCATAGCTGAAGGCCCTGAAGCCTGTCATAATATCTCTGATATTACATCCAAAAAGTCTGTTGATACTGCTTCTGACCAGATTGTTTCCAAAGTTATGAAAAGGTCTCTTGTTTTCCTGGTAATAAGTGGAAGAAAGTCTGTCTCCCACCACCATATCCGCATTGTGGTTAAGAACCAGATCCACCATCTTAGGAGCAGATTCCATAGGATAGGTATCATCACCGTCAACCATGACATATACAAGGGCATCAATCTCGCGGAACATACGTCTTATAACGTTTCCCTTGCCCTGCATGTACTCATTTTTCACAACAGCGCCGGCTTCCTTGGCTATTTCCGCAGTTCTGTCCTTGGAATTATTGTTGTACACATATATCGTCGCTTCCGGTAAAGCTGCCTTTGCATCTCTTATAACCTTACCGATGGTCTTTTCTTCGTTATAGCAGGGGATCAATACTGCTACCTTATCCATAAACCGCCCTCACTGAAATCTATTATCACTAATATCACTTGATGTTGTCATCAGAATTGTTCTTATTTCCGATCTTCATACGCTCATGACCGCCAAGCTTATTGGCTGCATCCTGGTCACCGCGAAGTATAGCATTAACGATCTGCATACGGAATCCCGCATCAATGAAATCGCAGTGCTTGCAGAAAGGATACTCCTGACGGCCCTGTGCAATCTTTCTTCTGACAGCCTGGAACTTCTCGCTTCCCCATGCTTCCTTGATGGACATCTGTGTGAGATCGCCGAAATCTGTGGTCTCAAAGTTATCGCAGCAGCAAAGCCCCATTTTACCGTTGGGCATGATCCACATATCTGTGAAGGGAAGCAGACAGGTCTCTTTGATGACCTTCTCTGTAGCCTTCTTATTTGGCGCACTTCCTGCCCTGTTGGTAAGGACTTCCTGTAAGTATCGCATCTGAATCTGAATATCAAGATCCTTAAACTCAGCTGGATTAGCTTTTACGTAGTCATAAATCTCCTGGATGTTCTTATGAAGCTTCATTTCGTTGGAATAATTGTTTATTATCAGCTGATTTATGTAAGGCGCTACCTCTTTAATCTTATCTACAGTAAGGATAAGGCCGTTTGTGGACATGAAGATAAAACTCTCGGGTAGCTTTTCTCTGGCATACTTGTGTCTTTCTACTATCTTCGTATCAAGAAGCGGCTCATTGTTTCCGTAAAGAGTAAGATGTCCTTTGTATCCCCAGTCTGCCAGCTGATCGATAATGTTCCTGTAAAGATCGTCATCAATCTTGGCCAGGGGTCTGCACTCCGCATGAACATTGGCGGTGCAGAACGCACAAGTGGAATTACATCTGTTGATGGTCTCAATATTTACCACATTTGGCATGGGAACTTCCTTGGAATTAAGGAAATAATCGCAGTAAGCCTTCTGTGATTTACTCCTGGTCACAAACTGCAATTTAAGATAGGCGTTACTTGCAAGCATCGGAAAATGCTTTCTTGCAAACCATCCGAATTTTCCCATGAAACTATTTACTCTTATAGGCATTTAAATATCCTCCCGGTGAATCTTTTTTATTTTCTGTCAGTTTTCCGGACAAATCCGGTAATGACGGCTTTCATCCCGCTTGCTGCAAAAGGCAACCAGTATACATAGTAGCGCATCGCATATCGCGAACTTCCCTCCCAAAATTCATGGAAGAGCATTCCGCCAAAGATAAGGATCAGAAACAACATCTGCGGAGCGTCTGTCTTTTTTTGAACCAACGCCCTCAATAGATATATCAATACGCACAGATAACAAACACTCATGAAAACATTCATTATCCATCTGCCAATTATCAGTCCCTCTCCAAAAACAACATGATACATCATCTTGGTGGGATTCTCAACATGTCTGCTCACAAGATCCAGATTATGTGTGGAAACACATACGGGATCTGCCCACTGGGTAAGGAATTTCCTTGCAAAAAACTTTGCGGCATACCCGGGATTATCTATAAATCTTGAAATTGACTCCTTTATATTTTCGATAGCAGCAGTTTTCGTTGCCTCACTGTCATATCCGTTTTCTGCAAAAACCCGATAATTATAACCGTTGTACCAGCCATCTTCAAGTTCACTTTCCTGAAGTCCCATGGCTATATGAGAAACCGCCGGGCTTCCAGAAGGTACGCTGTCAATCCCGATAAGGCGGCAATAATACCCATCTACTGCCCATTTACATCCAAAAACAAATGCAATGATAACGGCACTAAGGACGATTCTTCCCAAAAACCTCTTGGGAAGTTCATAGGCTTCATAATTCCCCCCGTCCTTGAAGGAACTAAGGATTATAAGCATCACCATGGCTATCAGCGTTATCTCGCAGTTAGTCTTTAAAACCACCGCAAGCCCTATAAAAGGTGCAGCCAAAAGGGCAAAGCCCGTTTTTTCTTTTTTCAGATACAGTACCGTCAGGTATAAAGCTATGGTCTGGGGCGCCATACTCAAAATGTCCCCGTAAATAAATGTCACGTAGTTATAGAAAAAGAGCATTCCCAAAGACATAAATGCCATAACAGAGCAGATTATCCTATCCCCAAAAAGCTCCCGGGTAATCAGATAAAGAAAAAGGACCGTCAATAAAATTGATATCATCTGGACTATATCCCAGGCAAAATAATTGCCGGCTCCGAAAATCCCCTGCATTATCTGGCCAAACATCACATATCCCAGCTGAAAAGGCCAGATATAAAGATATCCTGAGGGGTCTGTGATGGCACTGTAATCCCCTTTGGCAAACTGACCAATTACCTCATCCAAAAGCTTGGAGTCATCCACAGGCTGTGGCTTTATGCTCAGAATCAGAAAAAGACAGTAAAAACAGCAAAATCCCAAAGCAAGAATAAGAAATGTCCTGTTTTTTTCAAACAGTTTTTTCCTGTTAAGAAACCAGAACACTGCAAACACAACGGCCATGGATATTATTAGGTGCGTAATAGTCTCTTTTTTGTAATGGGGAAAATCCACATCCACATTCATGTCATAGTAGATAGTGGTTAAAAAACTTGTGACAAAAACTGCAGCGGCTGCAAGGGCCATAATAAACACAATTATTAAATTAAAGCCCTTTTTTATCTTCACTCCTAAGTTCTCCTATAATGTCAACCGTCACCAAGAAATATGCTGCGGCGTAAAAAGCTGCCACAATGTGCATCCCAAACATATCTGCGCCAAATATCGCTCTGGCATATGTCACCAACGAGCAGAGATTTGCAATAAGCATTGCCGGAACTATTTTTTTGCGCACAAGCACCGCAAATGGTGTCAGAATAAGCAGCATGGGATAGTCGTATCTTTCATGCATTCCCGGCATAAGCATAAGACAGGTCCACATGATCCAAATTGTAATATATACCAGCATATTTGTGTTAATCTTTTCCCTGTACTTATAAAAGAGGCATGCCATAAGCACAAGAGTCGCAAATAAAGTCAGGATTATGGGCAACGTGAGCATTTCATCAAAGTTATCAAAGCCCCAGTTATAGAGATTTGGAAAAAGAGCTGTAAGCCCGTACCCTTCTGTATCCATCTCTCTGGCCTGATCAAAGTAAACAAGATACGTCCTTCTAAGGCCGTTCTTCAAAAACACCTCCGGAAGTCCCAAAACAAAATAAACCAGCGGTATCCAAAGAAATTCCAGAATACTAAAGTTCTTTTTGCTTCCGTCTTTTCCCTTATACCCTTCCGTTATATAAAGGATCACGTACAGAGGCAGGAAAATAATAGCCTGAAACTTAATGGAGATTGTAAGTGCATACCAAAGAATCGAAGTTCTGTAATTCTGCTTCAGAATATAATAAAAGGCAATCAGCATTGTAACACTGTAAATGGCATCCACCTGCTTCCATAGTGCCCCATTCATGACCACATAGGGTAAAAACAGGGAAGCTGTGCCCACAAACGTTGAAAGTCTTCTATTGTCTGTTAAATGAAGAAATATTTTAAAAAGAAAATAAGCAGATATAAACTCACAGATGCAGGGAATAATGGCTAAGGGAACCCAGGGCTCACAGGGAAACAGCGCACAAAGCGCATACATATAGTTGAGAGGTGCGTAGTAATCGCCTATCACGCTCCCAAGTCCCGAAAGTACCCCTTTTTCCTTATAGTATTCAACCCACAGTTTAAAATAATCGTTGTAATCCGGAGAAATATCCGTATAAGAAGCGAGGCTTATCCTTATTACAACTGCCGTTATCAGAAGAAGGATAAGACTTATCTCATAGAGATATTTGTTTAGTACATTTTTCAAAAACGAATCAATTGCCGTTTCTTTTTTCATGGAAGGTCCTCTAAAACCACGCTGTTCTTATTGTAATATCTTGCCATAGCCTTGTTTATCCAGTCTTCCTTATCCCTTGTAATGTCAAAAAATACCAGCATATCGGGATTAGCGGAGTAAGGCTTAAATACTGGATCGGTAACAGAACTATCCTCCAGGACTTCAAGTCTTTCCCGGTTTTCCCGAAGGTAGGCTGCGGCATTTCCCGTTGCTATGTCATAGACCGCAGAACTGGCGGAATAATAATGGGGATCCACATGAACGCAGAGCACGGACCCGAAAGCCAAAAACAGGATGCAGGTGATTATCATCAGAGATGAAGTCTTGGAAAAAGAATCTGACATACTCTCTTTTTCCGTAAAATATCGCCTTAACCAGGCAGTAAAATAAAAAATCGTCAAGACTATCATAACTACATATTCCGCCCAGATAATGGACCGAAGCCTCCCGGCCTCAAGGTTACCCAGAGCATAAATTGGCGGCACCATGTTTGATGAAACCATTCCAAAGGCAAATAATGCAAAAATGAAGGGATGGTTAAATCTGTGGGAAATGCTCTTTGAAAGCTTGTAACAAATGGGGATCAAAAGGACAAATGCAACTATCACTTCCCATCTGGTGAAGTCCGTAATACACATATCGTAGGCGTAGTAAAACGCCATGAAAACCGCTTTTAGTGCACCAACTCCCTGGACCTGAGCTTCTCTTGTGGCATTTCCGGGAGCAAAGACAGAAAACATAAAGCCAAGAAGATTAAATGCTGCCGGCAGCCAGATTAGTCCAAAGGAAGACCTCTGGTCATTTGTTACGCCCTCAAGCGCAAATTTTTTAAGGCGCACCATTACATAGATAACAATCACAAGAAAAGAACATATAGCCAGTTCCAGCGCTGTCATATAATTGGCGCCTCCAAGCCAGAATCCCCAGAATATAGCCCATACAAGCTTTCCGGTTCTCGAACTTTTCTTTTCGTCATAGACGCTTCTGATAAGAAGTCCCAGCCAGAACAGTCCAAGTCCGAACATAAACATGTAATTCACTGCTCCGCTGTACCAATAAAAGGCTTCTACTCTGGTCATCCCCCGTTCCATGCTCTGAACAATAATTATCAGAGTCAGCATGGATACTGTATTGGCAAGATGCTTATCTCCCTTTAAGCCCTTAACAAAAAGAGCATTAAAGAAATAACATACTCCCAGAGTAAGGATGCCTACCATCACATATCCCACAAGGAAATGCCATTTCTCGCCGAAAATACTTGGGCTATAGCAAAAGGCCACATTGGAAAAATAATAGCCCATCCAGGTCATATACTCGTCAAATCCCACTTCAAAGGCCTTGAAAAAAGTCCCTGTCAAACTCCCTGTCTCCACATAGTACCTGTGGGTCTGAAGGGCAAGAGACATATCATCTGCGGAGGGCCAGTTAAAATGCCCCAGAATAAGAAGCGGAATAACAGTCACCACATAGAGTCCTGTCATAAAGAAGCTTAGAACCTTCGTATGAATTTTCTTTGTCCAATCCGGCATCAAGTAACTAAACATTTATATCCTCTCTGTTAATGACAGCTTATGAATCAGTATTCATTGACCGCGTCAATTACCATCTTGACTTCTTCGTCCGTCATCTCCGGGAAAAGAGGGAGGGTTGCACAGTGCTCCGCAAGCTGCTCGGCGTTGGGGCAGTCCCCTTTCTTGTAACCAAGGTCAGCGTATGCTTCCTGAAGATGGCAGGGAACAGGATAATGGCGGTTACATTCAATGCCCTTATCCTTCATATATTCCAGGAACTTCTCAGGGTCCCCCTCCACCTGTACTTCAAAAAGATGAAATACTGGATCGGTGTTTTCGGGATGAGCCTGAAGAGTAAACTTTGGATTTGTTATCTCAGCCATGTATCTGCGACCGATTTCTTTTCTGCGCTGAGTCCACTGGGGCAGGTATTTTAAAGATACTGAAAGAACAGCCCCCTGAATACCCTCAAGTCGGTAATTGTAGCCAATCATTTTATGATAGTAGCGAACTTCACACCCCTGATTTTTCATTACATTCATGTAGTGGTCATATTCAGCATTATTGGTAGAAACCGCTCCACCCTCACCAAAGGCATAGAGATTCTTGCCCGGATAAAAGCTGAAGCACCCTATGTCACCAAGGCTTCCCACCATTTTTCCGTCAACCTTTGCGCCATGGGCCTGGGCACAATCCTCAACAATAAAGAGATTATACTTGTCCGCAATTTTCTTTACTGCAGGAAAATCAAATGGCTGTCCGTAGAGGTGTACTCCCACGATAGCCTTGGTTTTATCTGTGATCTTCTCTTCTATTCTGGCCGGATCAATTTCCCAGGTATCAGCCGTACAGTCAACAAATACAGGGGTTGCTCCGGTATAAGTTACGCCCCAGGCAGAAGCAATATAGGTATTGGCGGGAACTATGACTTCATCTCCCTCTCCCACTCCGAGAGCTGCTAAGGCGCAGTGAAGTGCGCTGGTTCCGTTATTTAAGCCCTGCACATACTTAACACCGAGATAATCAGCAAATTCCTTATCAAACTTATCAGCGTACTTTCCCCCGGAAAAAGCTGTATCTTCACAACATGCCCTGATGGCATCAAGATACTCCTTTTCATGCTTCTTATAATCCCTTGTAAGGTCTATTCTCTTTAACATAAATTCACCTCTGAATCTTTTTGCTCTACCATTATCTCTGGATTCTGGCGTATCTCTTTTCCTGTCTGAAGGTCTTTCTAAGCTTATGGATCTGAATTATATAATTCTTAATGGTCTTTGGAATATTTACCGTAGTGTCGTAATCTTCGACCCATTCGATGGGCATATCGTAGATATTTACTCTGCCTCTTTCAGCTCTCAGGAGAAGCTCCACGGTATAAAACCACCCCTTGTCATCACTGCACTGCTTTACAAGCTTCTTGGCAACCTCACTTCTAAGGAAGGTGAACCCGCAGAGGGCATCAGTGGCCTTCATTTTAAGCAGAGTCTTTAAAATTATGATCAGCCCTGCTGAAGTAATCTTTCTGTACCATTTTCTGCCGTGGGTCTGTGATTCCCTGCTGAATCTGGAACCGTTAACATACTGGAGATTCGGTTTTGTTTCAAATAGTTCAATTGTCTTTTTCAGATAAGACAGATCCGTGGAAAGATCTATGTCCATGTATCCCACTATATCCGCATCAGTCCGAAGAACACCGGTTTTAAAGGCAATTCCCACCCCGCGTTCCTCAATCCTGACATATTCAACCTCGTCATATTTGTCCACAAGACGTCTTGCTATCTCCGGAGTGTCATCGTCGGAGCCGTTATCTACTATTGTAAGTTTGTAGGGCACCGATATGTTCTGCCTCATATATGCGACACACTTATCAATTCCCTTTTTCAGTCTAAGATGCTCATTTAAGACCGGAAATAAAATGTTTATAGTCATTAAATAACCTCAATTCTTATTTCTTTTTATTCTAAACGGTAATTTTCCCTTTATATCATTTCCCCACTATCTTCTCTATGTCTGCCACCAGATATCTTTGCTGCCTGAACACAAGGTTCAGCAGAACCGCCAGATACTTAAGAATAATAGTCAAAAGAGCAAAAACTCCAAAAAATCCAAGGGACATAAAGCTCATAAGTGATGGCCATCCGGCTGCAATATTCTGTCCGGTAAAGTGATCTACCAGAGAATATATGAGGCAAAACATAGAGATAATAAGAAAGGCTCCGCTTATAACAGCCGAAATCTTCTCCATGATATTTGTAAAATAGATAAAGGAATCCAATGCCAGTTCCCCTCTCTCAGTGAAGCTGGCCTTACTGTTGTTGCCGTTTGGATTGGTCTCTGCCTTATAGTGCAGAGTATTCATGTTCAGTCCGCAGTTGGCATACACAGCTTTTCTGTAAGGAATATGAGTTCCTATGGTCTTAATCCTGTTGATGGCGCGCCTGGAAACAATTCTGAAGGTCTCGGGACCAATTTTAGCAAAAGATTTGCTATATTTATTAAACAGTCCGTAGAAAATCTTTGAAGTAATTCTTCCGCTTCTGATACAGGAAGCAGCCACAATGTCATATCCCTTAACCATCTCATTGTAGACATCCGCAATAAGACTCTTTTGATAGTTGACTACAATATGATCAAATTCATAAACCAGGTCGCCAATGGCAATATCTCTTCCGGCATTCATGGATGGCTCTATCCCCTGGTAAAAGCCCATATGTATCACAGAAACAATTCCCTCAAGCTTATTTGCATAAGTGTATTCCCTGATTTTTTCAACGGTGCCGTCAGAGCAGGCATCATCCACACAGATGACCTCATACTTGCTGAATAGCTCACCTATACAGGGCACCACGCAGTCAAGAAAGCTGGTCACATTCTTTTCTTCATTATGAAGATAAACAACTAACGAAACAAATTTATTTTCCATATCACACTCACTTAAATTTACTGAATCAGATACTCGTCAAGATCATATACCGTGTTGATCTTACCTGAAAGGACACTAATAAAAGTAGGCTCACTTGAATGAACCCTGATGGCAGTAGGTCTGGAATCATCAATTTCAGAGCTTTTTAAAATAGGTTTCATGGAAAAGAGCGATTCCTTATAGTAAAATCCATACTCCGGCTTCATATACTTATGAGCAAGATGGCTCATGTAATCCCAGGCACTATCCGGCTTGTTGGGACATCTGTTGCAGTTGCCGAGCCTTTGAGGTGAACACTTAAAACCGCTGTCGTTACTTTTACCCTGACATTTAAAGGTGGGAAGCTCGTCATAGCTCGTCACATGGGGAGTAAAAGTAACCGAAGTCAGAGAATGTTTCCCCGTAAGCCCAAAGGGCATAATGGAAAAGAAGGGTCCGTCCATCACTGTAAGGCCGGTCCCCTTAAGGGTATCATCCACATCGCATAAAATAATCTCGCAGAGCTCGTATTTAATATTAAAGGTTTCCTTTGGAAAAGCCATCTTAAGAATCTGATTAACAGAAGCGTAGGTGGCATTAAGGACAAAATCGGAAACATAGACATTTTCCCGATTTTCCCTGTCATTGACATTTATCCTGTAAACATCGCCGTCTCTTTGTATATCCTGAATAAGGCTGCCGAATCGTATGGTCACATTGGATAATTCCCCAATCTTTTCAAGGAAATAATCCCTTAATATGTGGGCATCATAGGTGTATTCCTCGGTCAAAAAAGCTCCGTCGCACATCTTATTCTGAAACCATCTGGCCACAGGAACTTCATCGCACCTGATGCCTGCAGCCTTGCAAAATTCAATAAACTGGGCCGCATTGGTCCAGCTGAAATTCTCGGATGTGGCATAAACCTGATCGAATTTGCTGTGGATACAAAAGCCAAAATCCTCCACAAATCTTTTGAAATAACCTGCGGACTTCATGGCAGTGGAAAGGCTTCTGGGATAATGATATCCCATATGTACCCTCGCCTGATTTATATAGGTCGCCCTGGAAAAAGAGTCGGGCTCCATTTCCAGAACAAGAACCGATAAACCTCTTTGTCCGCAGTATAGCGCCGAATACAGGCCGTATAAGCCCGCTCCGATTATTATCCTGTCGTATTTTTCCTGTTTTACAGTCATTTGCTATAACCTTTTTATCCGTAATACTCTTTATACCACTTGGCGAACGCCCTGAGACCTTCCCTTAGCGGTGTGGCAGGCTTAAAGCCAAAGTCATTTACCAGTGGAGTTACGTCAGCATAGGTAACCTCCACATCCCCGGGCTGCATCGGAACAAGCTCCTTATGAGCTTCAAAATCATAGTCCTTGGGAAGAACTTCTGCAGCTATAAGCTCCTGCTGAAGAATATCCACAAACTCCAGGAGATTAACGGGGTCATTATTTCCGATGTTATAAACTGTTGCCTTTACATTATCCTGATTTTCATCGGGAGATTTCTGCATAACATTTACAATTCCCTCTACAATGTCATCCACAAAGGTGAAGTCTCTCTTGCAGTTGCCATAGTTGAAGATCTTGATGGTCTCCCCCTTTACAAGCTTGTTTGTAAAGCCGAAGTACGCCATGTCCGGTCTTCCTGCAGGTCCGTATACGGTAAAGAATCTAAGTCCTGTACATGGGATTTTGTAAAGTTTTGAATAAGCATGGGCCAGGAGCTCGTTGGACTTCTTGGTGGCAGCATATAGTGAAACCGGATTATCTACCTTGTCCTCCGTGCTGTAGGGTATCTTTTTGTTGGAGCCGTATACGCTTGAGCTGGAAGCATAAACAAGGTGCAAAACGCCCCTGTATGAAGCAGCTTCACCCTCTTTGGAGGCCTCATCATACGAGTGTCTGCAGGCCTCGAGAATATTGTAGAATCCGATAATATTAGCCTCGATATAGGCGTCCGGGTTTTCGATGGAATATCTGACTCCTGCCTGAGCAGCCAGATTTACCACAACCTCAGGCTTAAAATTCTCAAATATCCTTTCAATTTCTGCTTTATCGGCGATATTTATCTTTTCAAAAGAAAATCTGTCCCGGGAGATTTCCCTGATACCTTTAAGTCTGTCCTCCTTGATATTGACATCATAGTAATCATTCATATTGTCGATACCAAGAATAGTGATATCTTCGTATTTTTTTAGAAGAGCCAGACAGAGATTGGATCCTATAAAACCTGCCGCTCCTGTGATCAGTACTCTTTTTCCGGTCAGATCGATGTTTTTATCAAGCATAGAATTCTCCTTAGTAAAATCTTATTTGGCGCCTCTTCCGAACAATACAACTCCCACTGTCTTCATGAGGATCTTGACGTCCTCCGTAAGGCTCCAGTTATCAATATATTTAAGGTCCAGACGAACAACCTCGTCAAAGTCCTCAATATCGCTTCGTCCGCTGATCTGCCAAAGTCCCGTAAGCCCCGGTGTCATGGACAGACGTCTTCTGTAATGCTCGTTGTACTGCTGGAACTCAGCCTCTGTCGGTGGTCTTGTGCCCACAAGGCTCATATCACCCTTAAGAACATTCCAGAACTGCGGGAACTCGTCAAGACTGGTCTTTCTGATAAATGCACCAACCTTTGTAACACGGGGGTCATTCTCCATCTTGAACATAAGACCCTTCATCTCGTTCTGAGCTTCAAGCTCCTTTTTCCGCTCCTCGGCATCTATATACATGGACCTGAATTTGAAGATCTTGAAACGTCTTCCGTTCTTACCGATTCGGGTCTGTGAGAAAAAGACCGGTCCCGGAGAATCAAGCTTTATTGCCGGAGCAAGGAAAATAGTGATAATTCCTGTGAGTATCAATCCCACAATGCCACCGATTATATCAAAGAATCTCTTTATGAACAGTCTCTTGTAGCTGCTTCTGAACATGGAGTAGGTGATAACGGAATAATCCATAAAATCTCCCACTTCAGTAACTGCCTTTCCTATTCCCGGAAGCTCTAAATTAAAATGGGTTGTAACACCCATCTCCTCAAAGCCCAGAATAATATCTTCCATCTCCCCCTGGGGAATATTGGGAGTATTTATAAATACTTCGTCAAAGGGATCTGTTATAAGTCGCTCCGTGAGATTATGTATTCCCTGATGCACATGAACGCCTTCCACATCCCAGATGCCTTCATGCTCCTTGTTCTCACCCACGCTGTAGGCTCTGATTACCTTATAGCCAACATCTGTGCCGTTTTTAATAAGCTTTTTGATGGTTTTTTCAACCAGGTCTTCCTCAGCTACCACAACGACTCTTATCACATTCTGATCACTGGATATATATCGTTTAAAAAACTTCTTGAAAATCAGTCTTGCTATGTAGGTCAGCAAGATATCTCCCCAGATGAAGTTCAGTATTACAAAACGGGACAGGATATTTGACCAGTTAAGGAAATATACAAGGGAAATGGATGCCAGGATCATGACTGCCATGAACCGCACAACACACAGGAATTCCACTGCATAGCCACGGGTAATGAAATCCCGGTTCCAGTCAGCAAGAAATGCATATCCCACGCAAAACAGGAGAAATACGACACACACCATGTAGTGAAGTGTCTTATCTCCCCAGTCATTGTTATTATTGTATCGCAGCCATGAAAAGAAAACATATGAAATAACCACGCATATCATGTCTATGGCAAGTAAAGCGTAGGTCTGAAGGACTTTGTATTTATTGTTCATAATTTTTCCCCATTCTAGTTTTATCTTTATTCCTGCATAAGTATATCACAACCGCCCCAAAAAGAGCAAAAACTGCGCTCCCAACAAACACAGCAACGCTGAGAGCTCTTTTTTTGTACTCTCCCAAGGCAATGTCTTCGTCGTATCTGTACATGGGAACTTGGCTGTCGACGTAGCCCACCACCAGATCTCCGGCAGCTTCAAAGGCATTTATTTCCTCCGGGGTATAATAATAGCCCTCCATTCCAAGGCTACGGCCTGCTTCATTGGTTTCCCTGCTACCATAAAGAGCTGTTGGCTTTGTTGTTGCTAAAAGAAAGATCATCATAGCAATAACACCTGTAAGGATTCCAACAGCCAGTCCTTTAAGTATATAAGAGACCTGCAATTTCCCCGGCCATTCGCTTCCTGAGAAAACGCAAAACGCACTTTCTTTTCCCGAGAAAGCCTCATATATTGCAGCGCCCATAAAGACATAAACAAAATTCTTAAAGCCAAGGTTATATAAAAGAGGCTCCCAGATTCCAAGACACAGCATTCCCATGAGCACTGCCAGTTCCTGCATTCTGTGCTTTTTCAGACAGTAATGTATGAACCATATGGTAAGTGCCGACATTACTATAAATGCAATGATTCCAAGCTGCAGAAAAAGGTAGAGCTGCGCCATATCAAGACCATAGGTGCTGTAGTACTCTTCCTCATTTATAAGTCGTATACCCCATGGGGAAATGGAATTATTGGACCAGAAGTATCTGGCTATGGACAATCTGGTGGTAAAGATTTTGCTGTCAATGGTGTTAAATATTTTTTCCGGCAAAACAAAGGGAAGTGCTATGGCAATAAAGCACACTGTGGGAAAAGATATGTAGCACACTGCTTTTTCCGGGAGTCCCGGAATATCCTTATGATAAAACCAAAAATTGATAAAAAGAAACACAATGCAGGCCAAAACTCCCGTCCTGCTGCCGGAGTATTGAAATATATACAGATTAAACAGCATCATCACAAGCGAGCTTATTGCCAGCTTCGCAGTACTTTCTTTTTGGCGGGATGCCGCAAGGGATTTTGTAATATAGAACATGACAAGCATAGTGAGCATCAGCACGTTCATATGAAGAGTGTTTGGATGGGCGTAGCCAAGGGCATGCCTGAACATGGTCCCAACCCCTTCCCTCTCCTGAGGATAGTAAATCTCCGAAGCAAGGCCAAAGACTCCGGTGAATATCTTAAGAAGAATAATCACCCCGGCCACAATAATACCGGTGTTTATCACTTTTTTTACCGAAACAGCCTTCATTCCAAGGAGCATTGTAAAACAGACCAAAAGCCCCTTTTCACCGGTGTGAAGATAAACAATTCCGGATATGAGTAAAAGAAATACCGCTAAAATGTATTCTTTAACGGAATGTCTGGTAACCACCATCTTACAGGCAAACAAAAGCATTCCCGTAACCAGGATTATGTTGTATACAGTCTGCCCCTCGTACAGGCCAAAAGCCCTTGCCCCTATCATAATAGCAAAATAGAGAAGGTAAATACCTTCCCCAATTGCATTTCTTTTCTCTTCCGAAAAAAACGGCATAATGCCACCTCTTACTATATCTTATAATTTACTGCCGCCTGAGTTTGGCCCACATGAGATACCACATGTACTTGGTGTTAGTAATGAGGTACCTTCCGATAAGACGCTTTGGATCCTGGAACAGTCTGTAAAGCCACTCAAAGCCAATCTTCTGTATCCATAAAGGAGCCCTGTTGATGGTACCTGCGTGAAAATCAAAGCCCGCGCCAACCCCCATCATTACAGCATTTATTTTGCCCTTATGGGCCTTCATCCACTTTTCCTGCTTGGGTGCCCCAAGGCCGATCCATACAATATCTGCCCCGGAGGCATTTATCATTTCAACATCTTTCCTGTCCTCTTCTTCGGAAAGTTCTCTGAAGGGAGGGGAATACATGCCCTTTATGACAATACCTTTATATTTTTCCTCGAGATTTTTTCTGAGCTCATCCAGGGTTTTCTTTGATGCCCCGTAAAAATAATGGGTGATGCTGCCATCAGTGGAGGCTCTGAACATATGCTCCATGAAATCCGGTCCCGCAACCCTTTCAGCCAGCTCCATTCCGCTCTTTTGCTGAAGCTGTGCAATAGGAGCTCCGTCAGGAAAAACAAAGGCAGCTCCGTTTAATACTTCCGCATAATCGGGATTTTCTCTCGCCATTACAAGTGTGTGGACATTGGAAAAGCATATATACTCTCCCCGAAGGTCATCAATATGTCTTTTTACATGAAGCACAGCCTCTTCAACTCTGGCGATAGCATAACGAACTCCAAAGACATCAAATCGTTCTTTTCTCACCGAAGCAGGAATAGCCGCAAAGTCACTGACATCACTTACTATACCGCCTCTCACATCATAGTCCAGACTCTCCAGTCCCACAAAGGGATGAACTCCTGCATTCTCCGAAGTCTTGATAACTCTTTCAAGCTGCTCTTTGGGAGCGCCCTTTGGGTGGATAAGAATCTTGGATACACCGCCCTTTATTATTTCATCTTTAAGCTCATCATCACCGGGAAATGGGTAAGAGAGCTCCAAAACCTTTTCCTTTAACTCGCCAACCCTTGAAAAATACTGGCTCTTTATGATATTCCGGAGGATATAGTCGTAAACCACATCCAAAGACACGCTGGCGGCTATGACAAAACGTGATGAATCCACGCCCTTCTGGGTCATGTACAGATAAAGGATAATAAAAATCAAAAGGATTATCCTGCCCTTTATTATATAGAACAATCCCTGAACCTTGTCCTGAACAAAAAGTGATGGACGCCTGGAATCATAAATAAGGAAGATAATCGCCTGGACCAGTACCGCCACCACAAGAACAGAAATATAAAGGCCGTCAAAGAAGTCTGCCCAGTAGCGGAAGTCCCCCCTGTACCTTATAAGGAGCGCAGAAAAGAAGGCTGCCACAAAGGCCAGCTCATCAATTATAAATATTCTTTTCCTGGGAAATCGGATACTTCTGAAGCCGTTCATTTCTTTAACCCGTCATTAGCCACGGCGCACATATCACAGGTGGAGCACTTATCCAGCTCCTCCTTCGTCACCTTGCCGTCGCGGTAATCCCTTACAACCTTTAATTCATACATGGAATAAGGCTTTTTCATAAAAAGAGCCTTGAACTTGTGGCGGATTACCCACCAGGCCGGAACCCATATATATTTGTGCATGGCAGGAGAAACCGAACCTATCATCCAACAGTTCCTGTCGCAGTTTCTCACAACCTTTCTTACTCTCTCAGCCTGCTCTGAGTTCCACAGCTCATCCCAGCTCATGGTGTTAAGATTACCCATAACCTCTTTATCCTTGGTTCCGTTACAGGGCATTACATCTCCGTAAGGATCGATAAAGAAGGTATCAAAGCTCATATCGCAGGGGAGAAGCCTCTTCTGACCATAGATATAATTGATAAGTCCGTGATTAAAATAAGCTCTGAACCATTTCTTGGGGCTGTTTGACTTAAGAAGCCGGTTAACAAGCTCCTCAAAATGCTCAGCTACCATGGGTCTGTCGTGAATAATATTCTTGGCTTCTACGAAATAGAAGCTGTTGTGGAGGGATGCTGTGGCAAACTCCATCCCCAGCTCATCGGAAAGCTTGTACAGTTCACAGAGGTCAGGAGCGTTTCTGTCCTGCACCGTCATTCCAAAGCCCACATCCTTCATCCCCATTTCACGAAGCTTTTTAAGGGTGGTATATCCTCTGTTAAAGCCATCGGGAAGGCCTCTTATCTCATTGTTGGTCTGCTCAAGGCCCTCGATGGAAATTCTTATTCCTATATCAGGAAATTCCTTGCACAGGTCTATTATCTTATCCGTGAAAAAACCGTTTGTGGAAATAACAATTCTGTCCGATTTCTTACGAAGTTCTCTTACTATGTCCTTTATATCTTCACGTATAAAAGGCTCCCCGCCTGTAATATTGGTGAAATACATCTCAGGAAGCTTGCGTATGGTCTCTATTGAAATCTCATCCTTAGGATCTGAAGGTGCCTTGTATCTGTTGCACATGTTGCAGCGGGCATTGCACCTGTAGGTTACTATTACTGTTCCGTTCAGTTTTTTAGACATGTCTTTTATAATCTCCAAAATTTTTAATACCTATATAATAATGAAAATCTCCGATTATGTAAACTATGGGATTCTCGTATAATATTATCCTTATTTAATTAAAATTAATCTTGTGTAATTTGTAACAAAGTTATAAAATAGCTTGTATTGCCATTAAGGGAGGATGTAAAAAGTGTACAAAAAAAGTTACAAAAAGCTCATAGCCAGCGTTTTGTCCGCGTCACTTGTCTTTGGACAAGCCAGCGTTGTAAATGCAGCACAAGACGATGACTATACAATTACTATTGACGAATCCGAAATTGAATCTGCGGATTCAGACAACGTTGTTGTAGTTGATGAATCCGATGATGCTTCATTGGATGGCTCAGAAGAGGCTTCAGAGGATGCTTCAGCAGAGGCATCAAGTGCGGAAGCTGTTGATGAAGCAAATACAGATGCCACCTCTGAGATCGAGATAACAAAGGACCTTGATATTTCAGCGGATGATGCCGCCGACGAAGCTTCAAAAGAGGCTTCTTCATTTTCTTCCGAAGAAGCAACTGACGGCAGCTCGGAAGGCGCGTCTGCAGAAGATGAAATCCCTGCCGAAATAGTTGGTATGTCCAAGGGCTACAAGCTCTCATCCGAGGAAGAAGAGTTCAAGGATATGCTCAAATCCCGCGATGTTCTTGAAGAGTTTGAGGGCCTCACCGAAGGCGTCGACTATGTAGAGGACGAAGTTATCTGCTTTGCGGAGTCCGAGGAACACGCTCTTGAGATTGCCAGAGCCTATGGCGGCGAACTCAAGGATTACGACCTGGGAGTTGCGGTAATCAGTCTTGCAGATACGGACCTTTCTGTTGCTGAGGCTTATGCCTTCAGTGTTAATTCAGATACAAATATCCCTGCAGTTCAGCCTAACTACATATATCATCTGTCTGAACCCATAGACCAGGTAATCTATGAAGCCGAGGAGAATGTGGTAACTGAAGAAGCAGAAGAAACAGAAGCTTCTGAGGAAGGTGAAGATGAAATATATCCGGAAAGTGCCTCAGATTCAGAAGACAGTGCTGCTGTAGAGGACAGTGATATTACAGAAGACAGTGACTTGGACTTTTCAGACGAATTCGACACATCTGATGCCGATTCTATGCAGGAATATGAAATAACCTACGATGAAAACTCTGATGAATCTGTTGAAGAAAACTACAGTCTTGCATACAATGACCCGGCTATCAGTAATCCGGCCGGTTCCACCTACCAGTGGTTCCACGACACTGTCGGAACCTTCGAAGCATGGAAGATCACAAAAGGTTCAAGTAACGTCACAGTAGCTGTCATCGACTCCGGTGTTCTTACAAGTCACCCTGAATTTTCAGGAAGAATCGTAAACTCTACCCTTGATATTTTTGGTAACAAAAACGTGGATCAGAACGGCCATGGAACCCACGTGGCAGGTATAATTGCGGCTGCAGTAAATAACGGGCAGGGTGGTAGCGGAATCGCTCCCGGAGTAAAGATTCTCCCGGTGAGAGTTTTGGATGCCAGTGGCAACGGAACCACCTATAACATTACAAGAGGCGTTAACTATGTAGCCGGAACTGACATTAATTATAAGCGCCGTGCAGACATCGCCAACATGAGCCTTGGTGGATTCTTCTACGATGCTTCCTATGCACTTAGCTTAAAGAACTGCTATAAGGCCGGAGTCACAGTATGCGTTGCCATGGGTAATGAATGCGCAAATAATATTGCATATCCTGCTGCATATGGACATGTAATCGCAGTAGCCTCTGTAGATAAAAGCGGACAGAAATCATATTTTTCAACCTATGGCAGCTGGGCAGATGTGGCAGCTCCGGGTTCAGATATCTACTCAACCTATCTTAGCAACGGATACGCATCCGAGAGTGGAACATCAATGGCTACTCCTGTAGTTGCAGGCTGCTGCGCCCTCTACATGAGCGCAAAGGGCCATGTATCCCCTTCACAAATGGAGAAGGTTGTCAAGGCTTCAGTTACAAAGGCTAAATCAGCACAGATCGGCACCGGAATCATCAATGCCGCAAAAATGCTAAATGTGAAATTTAAAGCCACCGCACCTACAATTGAGCTTTTAGGCGCTTACAGCAACGACAGTTCCTCAAATTATTCAGTAGGAACAGCAGCTGCAGGTAAGTCAGCAACTATTTCTTCTGCTGTTGTAAAAGGTTCACTTGTAAAATTCTATTCAAACGGCGGATCAAAAGTAATATATACCACAGATGGCACTAAGCCTTCCTATTCTAACGGAACAGTTGTTAACGGAACCGCCTGCGGCAACGGAAGCACTTTCAATGTAAACAGCCTTATCAACAACAGCAATACAACCACAAAAATTACTGTCAAGGCTATAGCGGTGGGAAGCTATGACTCTGTAAGTTCTGTCACAACTCTCACATTTACAGTTGACCCTGCAAAAACAATGCCCGGAAGCATTTCAATCTTAAATGCTCCCAAGAACCTTATTGCCGGAAAGTCTATCGCACTCTCTGCTCAGGTAACTCCTGCCGGCGCATCTAAGAAAGTAACTTGGAGCATGAAGGTTGCAAGCGGTAGTCTCCCAGGAGCAAAGATCACTTCCTCCGGCAAGATAACAACCAAAGCAGGCCAGGCAGGAACTCTTAGCGTAACCTGTTCTTCAAAGGAAAACCCTAAGATTACCAAAACTGTCAATATAGCAGTGACCAAGAACCTTTATCCCATTTCTTCCATGAAGCTTTCATCATCCCTTAGCTTGAATCTTGGCTACGGCACTTCAAAGGCAGGAACAGGTAAGATCAATATTACTGAGCTCACGGCAGTAAACGGAAAAAATAGAGTTAACGTAAAAGGTAACACCAATTATTCCTTCCAGTGGACCACATCCGATGAGCATATTGCCAAGATTTCAGTTGACGGCAACAGTCAGGGAGTAACTGTAACAGCTGTAGGGGCAGGTAGCGCAACCATTACCTGTAAGGCCCTTGATGGTTCAGGTAAGACAGCATCCTGCAAGGTAACTGTTAAAGGTGAGAAGATTGTTAAATCAGTTTCCTTAACTATAGGCGGAAAGGAAACCAAGTCAGCAGTTCTTTATACAAACTCAGGAAAGCTTGCCAGCTCCCTGGTAATCACTTCTACACTTAAGGATGCCAATAAGAAAGCGATTAACGCTTCACCGATCTGGAGCACAAGTAATTCCAAGGTTGCTTCCATAGCACCAAACGGAAAATCCGTAACAGTCTATGCAAAATCAAAGGGTAAGGCTACCATCACCTGCTCAGCCCAGGACGGTTCAGGCAAAAAAGCTTCCGTAACCATCGACGTAAAGCAGGCAGTTACAAAGATTACTGTAGAAGGTCAGAATAAGATAGCCGCAGGAAAGAAAGCTACCTACAAGGCTAAAGTATTCCCTGCTTCAGCCACAAAGACCCTTAAATGGACTCTTTCAGGCGCGCCTTCCGGAGTATCCGTCAATGAAAAGAACGGAGCTGTTACAGTTGCCAAGAATGCTCCCGCAGGAAGAACAGTTAAAGTAATCGCAACAGCAACAGACGGAAGCGGCGTTGCAGGAAGCACAAGCTTTACTACAGTTGCAGCAACAATACCAAACGTAATAGTAACAGCTTCGTCCTCAGCAGCAGCCTACAAGATTGTAAAGGACAAGAAGAACTCCATCAAATCCTTCCAGCTCTACAATATGAACTATGGCGGCGGAAATGATGAAAGAGTTATTACTCTGTATTCCAACGTCTACAGCAAATGGACTTCATCGGATCCTAAGGTAGTCAAGGTTGGAGAACTGGGAACTTCAGTTACAGTCACTGCTTTGGCTGCAGGAAAATCAACTATCACATGTACCGCACAGGATGGATCAAATAAAAAAGCTACCATATCCGTAAACGTTGTGGCTCCTGCATCAAGCCTTGAGGTGCTGTACAAAAACGATTGTATCGGCTCCCTTGCACAGGGCTACTCAACCAAAGCTGTAGCTGTTGTGGGTAATGCTTACGGTAAAGCAACCAAGAAAGTAACCTGGTCCTATGAGATAAAACTCGCTGATTTTAGCAATCCCAATAATCCGGTTGAGTACTCTCTAAGTGCCAGCGACCAGAACAGCATAAAAAAATCCAAAGCTTTCTTTACTTTTTCAAACGGTACAGTAAAGGCTAATAGTGCAAAGAAGTTCAAAAAAGATGAGCAAAACTACAGACATCTCAAAAAGAAGTCAACAGATCAATGGATTATCAAGGTAACAGCTACAACAGCTGATGGGACCGGCATAAGCGCAACACAGACCTGGAGATCAAATCCACCTCTTAAGTGGATCTATATCGGGCCCTATTACAACAGACCCACTGCATTTTATGCATATAACAAAGGTACATATCTTTCAATATATCTTTCCGGTTCATACTACGGAACCTTTGAAGTTACCAGCAGCAATCCAAATGCTATATCAGGTTGTATCGACGGTACTGAACTGATGGTTACTACCCCAAGAGGCAAGACGGGTTCGGCAACAATAACCCTTAAAGCTCTCGACGGATCCGGAAAGAAACAATCTATTAAAATCTACGCAGTATAACTGTAGAAGATAAAACATAAACCTCCCGAATTAAGGTTTCACCCTTACTTCGGGAGGTTTTATTGTGCAAATGAATATTATCATATTTGGGCTATGGCCTTATTATCGTAGGCTATTTTAATAATTCCACACGATACTGGTTCCTTTTTTATCCAAATGCATATAATCAATGAACCTATTATCATCTAGTTCAAAATCTCTAGCATCATAGCTACCACGTATTATGATATTCTTTTTTTGAGATATTTCCTGTAAATAGCTATAAGCAATCATATATCCAGGATTTAGATTTTCATCTATTGAATATATGCATTGCGTAACACTAAACGGTTGCATATAAATCAGTACTTCTGTGCCATTGTCTTGCAAGTAATCAATTAAGTTTTCAAATGCCTTTGCCTTATCTGCATCTATCTCAGTCATTTGATCACTATTTTGATATGAACAAGCACCCTTTGTAGCTTTAACACCCTCCAACCGTTCTGGACTTTCGTTTTCCCGCTCAGCAGAATACCTTATAGTCCCATCAGGATAATCAGCAGCTTCATTTACATCTGTACTGATTCTCGCATCCTCTTTAAAGACTTCCTTGCCCTTTTCCTTCCACTCATCTATGTTATATCTGAAATATGATAGTGAAATATATGGGTTTTCCTTATCCGCATTTTCACCAACTGTAATTTCTTGTCCATTTACAATTTCAAAAAATTCACATGCTGATTCATTATATGTCCCAGCTTCAAGCCAACGAGATTCCGGATTTCCATCATAAAAAATCCAGGGTGAAGTTTCAATAATGACTCGCTCAGGCATTTTTCCAAACTTCTCATTATAAAGCCCAAGCAATGCATAGTAATCTTCTAAACATGCACCCGGAACACAATTATTATATATATTCTCATATCCAGTTACATTCTCGCCAAGAAACATACCTCTACTGCTACCGATAACTACCGTTGCAGGAATACTATCCATTTCATTTACAATACATTCTTGGAAAACTCGTTCATTATAGTTTTCCGGTGTAGCAACAACATTGCCAGCGAGTGCAAGTTTTGCCAATTCGGTATGCTGAGGCTTTATAGCGGATGCTGCATCTACTGTAACGTTAATTACTATAATCAGTGAAATTATTAAGCTGGCATATATAGTAACAGTTAAAAGATAAATCCAAAAATCTTTTCTCTTCATAACATACCTCTAGAACTGAAAATACACGAATGTAGATTGACCTACATAACCAAAAAATATAATTGCTAGTATTGTTGCAATAGCAAGTGCATGTCGTATAACAGCATGTTTTTGACCTATCAAACTTATAATATCTGTCTTCATAGCCACATAGTCATATATTGTCAATGGCACAAAGTATAGAAAAAAGCAAATCAAGTATTTTTTATCGTACAACCCTAACGATTTGATTCCATGTATGAGATATTGAAGAGGATCAGAAATACCATTTAACATTTGCTTAATAGCATAAAAACCTTGATGAATATTTTCAACTCTAAAAAATATCCACGCTAGCGCGACAAATGCAAATACAACTATGCGTCTTATAACACTATAGATGTTATTCTGCTCACTTTTTTTGATTCCAAAAGCATTTTCATATACTTGCATTGCACCATGCATCCCGCCCCATACAACGAAATTCCATCTAGCACCATGCCATAATCCACTAACTAAAAAAGTGAGCATAAGATTGATAATGTTTCTAAACTTACTTACTCTGTTTCCACCTAAAGGGATATATAGGTAATCTTTAAACCATGTAGAAAGCGAAATATGCCATCTACTCCAAAAATCCCTTATACTAGTAGAAAAATATGGACTCTTGAAATTCTCCATCAACTCTATACCAAAAAGCTTTGCTGAGCCACGCGCTATATCTGAATATCCAGAAAAATCACAGTAAATTTGAAAAGTAAAGAAAATTGTTGCTATGAGGATTGCGCCGCCCGTATAGTTGTCCAAATCCCCAAACACCTTATCAGCATATACAGATAGATTATCCGCCACAACCATCTTTTTGAATAACCCCCACAGAATCAATCGGGTTCCATAATACACTTTTTCTTTATCAAATACGTGTTCTCCCTTTATTTGAGGTAACAAATTATCAGAACGCTCAATAGGGCCAGCGACAAGTTGTGGAAAAAAGGATACAAATGTAGCATATATTCCAAAATTCTTTTCTGCCTTAACCGTTCCTCGATAAACATCTATTACATAACTTAAAGTTTGAAATGTATAAAAAGATATTCCCACGGGCAACAGTAAATTAACCAGATGAGGTTCCATATGAACAAAATGACTTAAAGTATTCAACGCAAAATTATAATACTTGAATACAAACAAAACTCCCAAACAGGTTATCAATGCAAACAATAAAGTCACTCTACGAACTATTATAGATTGACTCTTCTCAACAAGTAACGCAGTAAGATAACTAATTGCAGTTGTAAATAATATCAGGACAACATATTTGAGATTCCAACTCATATAAAAATAATAACTACCACATAGTAAAAGTATCCATCTATATTTGCTCGGCATAAGCCAATAACATATAAATATAAGCGGTAAAAAAATAGCATATGCCAAAGAATTAAAAAGCATAATACCCTCCAAAAAGTATCTTTCTTTTATGATACAAAAAATCAATGCAATATATTATAATAGCTTTTTCCAGTTAACGCCACAAAAACCTCCCGAAGTAAGGCTTACCCTTACTTCGGGAGGTTTTTATTATCAATCCTATTCCCCCTCCACAACAATAAACTTTACAGTTACGGATTTTCCGCTTCCGTCCCTGGTGCTTATGGTTATCTTCGTAGTTCCGGTCTTATTGGGATAGATGTAAAAAATGCTGTTGTTGCTGTCACTGCAATATGCAGAGGCTACAGAAGGGTTACTGCTGGAGACAGTATATGAAATCTTCCCATCGCTCCTTACAGAATATCTGTAATAGTAATTATCCCCGCTTTTATACTTCTTGGTGCCCATTTGGCTGTAGGCGGCGTTGACTCCTATGATATCTGTAATAACCCGCTCTCCTTTTGTGGAATCGGAGCTGTCATAGGTATAGAGATCAATGGTGGTGGTGGGATCAGTTGCTGTAAACTTCTGCTGGGCAGAATACAGGGTTCCATCAGTGGTATAGGCAAAGACCACAATTCCAAAGTTACTTCCCCCTGCTTTTACAAGTTCATCAATATACTGATCCTCATATTTTTCAAAAAGGTTCTTTGAGTTAACCGTTACCTTGCCGTTTGAAAAGGTGAAAAATGCCTTCTTTTTCTTTAGCTCGGCGGTTAGTTCATCATCGAATAAAACGAAGCTTCCTGAAGTTGATGCAACAATCCGATAGTCCCACTTAAGTGTTTTTACGGTGGGTTTTCCGTAGGTATCCTGCAAAGCCGCCTTTACCGATACCTTTTTCCCGAAGGCAACGGTATTAAGCATCTTCCCTGCAACTGACATGCTTATTCCAGATGATGGTGTGATCACGGAGACCTTGAATGTATCCTTTTTCCCACTGCCGTCGTTGACCTTTGCGGTAATAACTGCATTTCCCTTGGATACTGCAGTCACAAGACCGGTATCAGTAACTGTGGCAACCTTGGTGTTACTGCTGCTCCACACAACGTTTTCTGCCTCGGAGCCTGTTATCTGGGCCAGAGCACAAAAATCTCTCTCATCATCATCTTCTTCCCCGTCTATATCCACATCAAAAAGCTGAATTGATGTTAGTTTTCCTGTATCCTTCTTTTGAATCTTATACACAGACCTATCAGCATAGGCATCCTCAGTAAGAATCCTGACTCCCGTGGCCTTACTGCCTGTGACGGTAAATTCTTTAACGGCTTCAATTCCGCTTCCGTCATTGGCACGGGCCTTAATACTATACGTTCCGGGGGAGGCTTCCGAAGTCACGGTCAACTGTCCGGTTACGGAATTTACGTTTATTCCTGTTGCCGCATCAGCCAGTGACCAGGTGTACTTCTTTATGTTTGCATCGGTATTTGCAGTCAAAACCTTGTAAGTTGCTTTGCTTCCCTTTACAACGAAATCCTGACCGGAAAGAGTAGCCCCCGTCACCAGCTGTTTAACCTGTACCTTCAGGGATGCTTTTTTCCCTGAACCATCCATTGCAAGGGCTGTTATAGTGGAAGATCCCTTAGAAAGTGCAGTCACAGTTATCTGTGCCTCTCCGGTAACACTATCAAAGTAAAAACCGCTAAGGGAAACAACCTTTGGATTTGAGGAGGTGAACTTTGGCTTAGTGTAATTACCGACCTTCGCAAAAATCCGCAACGTGTCGGAGTAGCTTTCATCTGCTGTTTTTGTGATCCCCAGAAAAAGATCCGTGGACTCTGTTTCCGGATAAATTGAAACCGAAGTGGTCTTTGCCAGAACCTCAGCACTTACGGTAGCCGATGCTCCTTTTCCATCCGCAGCAGAGGCGGTAATATAAATTTTCGTTCCGGTATCAACGCTTTTTGAAACGGACACCTTTCCTGATGAGTCTATTTTTACTCCGCTTACCTTTTCGTCCCCCTTAAAGGCTTCTACACTCCAGACAAGCTTCTTGCTGCTTGCATCTGAAGGAGATACCGAAGCTTTATATGTAGCCCCTGCACCCGGAGCTATATAATACTGCCCATCCAAAGCTATGTCAGAAACTGCTTTTTTTACCCGGACCGTAAAAGAAAACTTTTTCCCGGATCCGTCTGTCGCTTTACAGGATACTGTTGCTTCTCCCTTGGAAAGCCCCTTAATTACAGCATTTTTTCCATTTAGAGTAAGCTCAAGTATCTTTTTATCACTTACTGTCCAGGAAGGATCAGATATTTCCGTTAAAGTTGCAAGGCCGTCGCTTAACAGAGCATCAACAGAAACTATTTCTCCTATATAAAGAACTGCTTTTTTTACAGAGCCGTTTGCATTAAGGGTTATCTCCCCGTCTCCGCTTTCCTCGGAAGGAACCACAAGAACAGATTTAACAATCTTTTTACCAGTAACCGTCACACTGCAGCTTGCGGTTTTATTGGAACCATCCAGGGCCTTGCAGGTTATTCTGGCACTTCCCACGCCTCTTGCGGTCAAGGTTACAAAAGTAGAAGTCATGCTCTCGGCACTGACATCCACCACAGAATCGTTGGAAGATGTCCATTCAAAAGAGACTTCACCGTCATCAAGGATGTCCCTTCCCCAGGTGTCTGTAAGAGACGTAATCGCAAGGATTTGCTGAACATCTCCCCCATCTGTCTTGGAAGAATCATATTCCATGGCAAGACTTGACGGCATGGAAATTTTTTTTACCGGATAGGTATCACTTATTACTCCAATGTCCACTGTGTCGTAGATACGACCATCGGAGGAAAAACATCCCACCGTGAGGACTCCATGCTGCCCCGCAGCTGTAGATAGCTGTCCCTTAGAGGTTATCTTAGCCTTGGACAGGTCTCCGTCGCTATAGGAGATAATCCGCCATGTGGTTTTGATTTTTGTAGTGACAGGAGTAATCTGTGCCTTAAGAGCAACCGTTTTGCCGGCAACAATCTGTTTCGGCGCATCTGTTATGGTTATATTAAGGTCGGGCTCAAGAGAACTGTCAACTGCCCCTTCTTCCATATCCGGATCCACAGTAAAAATCATCGTAGTCACTTTACTTACTACGCCTACACCTGTAATTGTCCGGGCTTTTACAGTTATTTTTGTTAGTTCGGCAGCCAGGGGGCAAAGGTCGCCTACCCTTATCTCTTCTCCATCATATAGACTTCCACGCTGTATCTCGCCATTTACCGCAAGAGGATTACGACCGTCGGTGGTAAAAATAATCCTGTTATTGGTGCTGTCTGCCGTCTCCTTACTGTAATTCATGGGAGCAAAAGTAATAAATGAATCCTTTGCTATCCTGTAGGGAACCGTGTATGAATCAGCATCCATTACAGATCCCAGCAGAGTATTATCCGTGCCCTCCTCTGAGTCATTCGCCGTTAAAAAAATACAGGGCGGAGCCTCATCGGTATCCATCATTCCGGCCACATTAACTATGCCGTTTACAGCAGTTTCTTTTAATACCCGCTCCATGGTATCTGGGTCCACATGCCCCTTGGCGCTCATGTACAAGGCACAGGCTCCGGCCACGATGGGCGTTGCCATAGAGGTTCCGCTCATTTTGGCATAGCGGGTGTTGTCTTTAGGATAAGATCTGTTTGCATAGGTGGAATATATGTCAACTCCGGGCGCCCCTATATCAGCCCACTCCCCCACATTGGAGAAGTAGCTGATATCACCGGCTCTGTCAGTTGCCGCTACAGCAATTACATGCTCAAAGAAAGCCGGATAGACTATGAGGTTCGAGGAATTGTTCCCCATGGCAGCCACAACCGATACCCCGGATTCATAGGCATTTTCAATGGCCTTATGGAAAGCAGCCACGTAAAGCTGCGTACTAAGACTCATGTTAATAATGTCAGCACGTCTGTCACCAATGGTCACAGAGCCGTCATCATTATCTTCCACACCCGCCACGTATTGAACAGCGGCTATCATATAATCGACGCTGGGGCTGTTGGTGCTGGTATTTACACTTATGGGCATGATGCTGACGCCGGGAGCAACCCCCGCGCCGGCTTTATCATTGTCAACTACTGATCCGATAATTCCTGCCACATGGGTTCCGTGTCCCAACTGGTCGGAGTTATGATTCCCATTGAAATCAATCTCGTCGGACACATCTATTATTTTACCCTCAAGGTCCTCATGATAAATATAGCTTCCGTCCTCCGAATTCTTGTAATTGTAAATACCGGAGTCTATGACCGCCACAATGATTTCCGGTCTTCCCAGGGTAACTCCCCAGGCCCCGTAGGTCTCAATAACGTCATGATACCACTGGTAATTACTATGAGTGGGATTTAACCAGGGGTCATCGTGTCCGTTATCATAATACTGCTCACTCCAGGCAGAGCCCTTAAGAAGCCCGGGAATTTCCTGTTCCACATCTATCACTTCCTCACAAGGCTCTTCAAAGGGGATTATGTAATTTGGTTCAACTAAAGGAAAATCAAGCTCCGGATTCAGAGCTTTTTCGAAAGCATCTGCCACGGAAAAAGAGCTTTCAGACAGATCTATTGTGGCTACGCCGTAGTTAAATGACTTGAGTTTGCCACAATAAAAATCGGCAACCGCCTCCGCTTCTTCCACAGATGCCGCTATACAGATAAGTTCCCCGGGAACGTAGTCTACCCCTTCCTGAAGTCCCAAAAATGCATCCCACATGTCCCCTGTGGGGAGGGATTCTTTTTCTGAAAGAGAGCTGTCATCGGTCGCATGAAAATCAGAGTCATCTTCCATATCTGATGACTCAGTATCAAAATCTATTATTATGTCCGTGGCATAGCCACTTCCCGTGTATCCTACCAATACACCTACAGATAGAAGCAGCGATAACAATCTCTTTTTCATAGTAACTATCCCCACAACATTAAACATATAGCCCGCAGACAGGCAGTCAAAGTCTATTTGCGGGCTATGATTACTGTTCAATTAAAGACCAGTAACGAGCTATCGTATTTTTATCCTATAACTTTATCATAATTGGCAGAAACTGCGCCCCAGTCAAGAACCTGGAAGAATTCCTTGATATAATCAGGTCTGAGATTCTTGTACTTCAGGTAATATGCGTGTTCCCACACATCAAGAGCCAGAATCGGGATTCTGCCGGTACCCTCACTGATGGGATTATCCTGATTGGGAGATGCTGTCACAAAAAGATTACCCTCTTTATCCGCAGAAAGGAAGGACCAGCCTGAGCCAAACTGCCCGGCTGCCGCCTTGGAGAGCCTGTCGATAACCTCCTCAAGACTTCCGAAGTCTCTTTCTATAGCTTCTGCCAGCTTTCCTGAAGGAGCCTTTGCAGGATTTGGTGAAAGTGTGGAAAAATATAGGTTATGATTGTAGTAACCACCGCCGTGATTGCGGAGGCCTTTTCTTACAGCCTCATCAGCTACGCTTTCAAGATTTGAAAGAACTTCTTCCACCGGCTTATCTACAACACCGGCCTTCTGAGCAAATTCGTTGAAGGTCTTGGTGTATGTGGCATGATGCTTGCCATAGTGAGTCTCCATGGTGAGCTGATCAATATGCGGTTCCAGTGCATCCATCCCGTAGTCTAACTTAACCTGTTCAAACATAACAAAGCTCCTTTCTTGTGTAAATTATTCTGTCTTAATTGTAATTGCAATTGTCGGATTTACAATAATTTTATCACACGCGAAGCGTTATTATCTTGTTTTTATAATCATTTAATTATTTCCAAATGGATTCTGCAATAGTTTTAGGCAATTCCGTATTTTTTATACGTTTTATATAATTTTATTAGTATATTTCTTCCACAATCCACTTCGCATATTCTTTTGCATCAATTCGGGATTGTCTTTTTTTCTTAAGATTCTCCTTAAAATACTGAACTGCCTCGGGATTATCCCACAGATACTTGATTGCATCGGCAAGGCCCTTGGAATCGCCGCTTTCAAAAAGAAAACCATCCTCACGGTTGGTAATAAGTTCCGGAATGCCTCCGATATTGGCTCCTATAACCGGCACAAGACGCTCCTGACTCTCCATTACAGAGAAAGGATTATTCTCATACCACTCTGAAGGGTATATGGTGAAAGCAGCATTTGAAATCAGCTTATCAAGATCTTCCCCGGTCCTGAATCCCACATCCTTTGCATATGGGAGCCCGGCTATGGCATCTGCGTACTCACCCTTTCCCGCAAAGACAAAATCCACCTCCGGAAGCATTTCACAGGCGGACAGAAGCGTTCCCATTCCCTTTTCCCAGGAATACCGGCCAAAATAAAGAACGTAGCATTTCGGAAGTACAGTACCGTCTGACAAAGTGGTATTACTACCGGGGGTAACTGCATTCCCGTAAGTACTTTTTTCATCCACATGCTCAATAAAATTATGCTTGGTAACAGTCTTACCAGCAAACACCGGGTTAGTATCCATCTTGTTCTTCATAAATTCCGAGCAGCAGATAATCTTATCTATATACTTATAGGTTCCCTTCATCTTCCAGAATCCGGCTTCAGCAGCTCCCACAACAGACTTGGCGAAAGATCCGTGAATGCATTTGCCCTTTACGCAGTTCATGAAATGACCGCCAACACACTTCTCACAGTTAAGCCTAGTGACCGGATTATTCATCATATGATTGGGGCATATGAGCTGGTAATCATGGGCAGTAAAAACGATCCTGCAATTCCTGTTTTCCTGCTTTCTCCATTTTACGATCTCAAGAATTACCGAGGGAGTAAGCTGATAATTGAAGTTATTGAGATGCACAACATCCGGCTTTAAATCATCAAGTACAAGTCTGATCTTCTGTCTGGCTTCCTTACTGTAGATTGTCTTAATGGGATAGGTCAGCTTGGACAACTTACTTCCCCCGTGGAAATCCATGTCGGAGGTGTAGGCATTTACTTTATTTCCAACACATCTCCCCTCATGCTCCATTCCGAAATACTGCACCTCATGTCCCAAAGACTTTAGTGTCTCTCCCAGCTTAAATATATATGTCTCTGATCCGCCATTAGGATGTAAGAATTTGTTAACTATAAGAATTTTCATTTTGCTAAAACCTCATCACGATATAAGAAACTGCACAATTAGTACTTTTTACTCCATCTCATAAAAATCAGGAGTGACGCAGGCATACACACGTAATACATAAGTCTCTTGGGTATAGCTACTCTTTTACGCTTTTCCAATATTTGTCGGTCCGACAGTTTCAGCTCTTTGTCACGATTTGTTGCAAACCTGCTGTAAATCTGATAGAGCAGCATCATTTTCACCTTAACCTTCAGCTTCACCTGCGGGTCATTAAGATAGACTGCCGATCTGTACATCATCCCATAGGGAGAAAAAACCTTCATCTTCCTACCGGATTTGGTAAGTCCCCCCTCCAGATAATCGGAGATGTATATCGCCTTATTAATGTGAACCATTTTGTATGGGCCTGACATTTTGAGCCATACAGCATCCTCCGGCATAAAACGCTCACCTTCAAAAACTTCAAAGGGATATTGTTTCAATATATAAGTATAAAAAACCTCCGCCTTGTCTCCTAAGAGATCATTGTTGATGCGCTGCTGCCTGTAGGTATCTATTTTCTCATCCTCAGGGAACTCTCCGGTGTTTACTTCGCCGTTACTGTATACACGCAGGAAGCTGTAACCGCAGAGGTTATCAGCTACTTTCCTTGCTGCATATTTTTTGTGGTAATCCAATATGGTCTGTACTGCATCCTCAGATAACCAGTCATCACTGTCCACGATAAAAAGAAGTTCCCCTTTGGCAAGGCTAATGCCGCGGTTAAGTGCAGTGTGCTTGCCGCCGTTTTCCTGGCGGACATAAGAAATGGGAAAAGCATCCTTTTCTTTTGATTCAGCACTAATAAAGCCCTCAATAAGAGCTTTTGTATTATCACTGCTGCCATCATCTATTACAAGCCACTCGAAATCTTTATTTGACTGTTTTGCAAGAGACTCGTAGAGATGTGACAGGTTCTTTTCTCTGTTATAGGTTGGGGTCAGAATTGTTATCATCATGCACCTGCCAGTTATTCCATTTCTTTTCTAAGTTTTCCGGTAAAGATTCAAGGATAGGAGAAGTTGCAACAATCAACCTTATCTGTCTTTATATTCCTCATTCCATTTATTTCTGTCTATGGCAATTATGGAATTCTTATCATAAAAAAGCCCTGTGGCATAGTTTGTATATGCTTTTGGGTCGGAGGTAAGCGCCATATGCATAAGCGGCCCCTGCTGATCATTCATTTCAGGGAGAACCACATCCTGTATCTCGTCGTCCTCCAAAAGTACCAGTCGTTCCTCCATCTGCATAGTGAAATCCTTAAGCTGTCCCGAACGAACATATTCAAAGCAGGTATAATCCAGCATACTTCCCACAAGAAATCTTCTAAACACAACGCAAAATAAAACCACAAAAATGAAAAACACAGTTCTGGCCATAACAGCCTGCTTCTCACGAACAATTTTCCTTAATAATCCACCGATCAAATATCCTGCCATAGCAAGGTAAAGGACAAGTACATAATAGTAAATATCATATACTCCTCCGGAAACACCTGCAGCCACTGTTTCTCCGGCATAGATTTCCGGTGAATGCACATAGCAAACCACAAGAAATCCCATTACAAGAGCTATGATTGTTTTCTTTAATGGCAGCGTCTTTGCCCCTTTAGCGGATATAGATATAAGCGCTACCGCCACCGGCAAAAATATAAGAGTTCTCGAACGTAGTATATAATCCAAAGAATACGTAACTCCATCCACTATGCTCTGAACCATGACATGCGCTACCCGTTCAATACTAAAGCCGTAGTCTTCGCCGCCTCTTAGAGAATTGCCCGGAGCGGCCGCACTGATCAAAAATCCAATCGCTACCATAGCCAGCGGTATGAATAATAAAGCTCCTCTTTTCCGCTCTTCGCCTTTTTGTTCCAACAAAAACCATATCGTTATAAAAAACAATATCATTCCGGACTCAACTACCACCGGGTAGCCTGCGCCACCGATGTACCCCAGGGCGATTACATCATAAACAAGATACCTCTTTACCCCTGTAAGCATGAACTTAACTGCCCATCCGAGACTTAACATGGATATTCCATAGGCAAAGGTATATTGCACCATTCCTGTATACCAATAAAGGCCGCCTCTGGGATAAGGCATATATTGAATAGAAAAAAACAATATCCAGCTAAAGATAAACAGCCTTGACCAAAACGGCAATCCCACTGCATTCCCCAAAACCTGATGCAGCATATATCCTATCCCCAAAGACAGAATGCCCAGTGAGAGAAAGATAGTTATCACATATATTCTTTCTCCCCAAATACTTGGTTCCAGACGCCATAGTATCTGAGATGACCAGGTCCCCTGAAAGGTTTTATATTCAGTTACAACATCCTGAACGACCAGCCTTACCATTTCTCCAAGAGATGTACCATTTCTCATGGCGTTCCTAAGTATTGATCCATACAGAAGGTCATCTCCGGTAGCATAATTACTTAGCCCCACATAAATCGGCAAAATCAAAGAGATTATATAAACCGCCAATGATACCATTGCCAGTATCCTGTCTGATACTATATTACTCAGCGTTTTTTTCATTTTTTTTACTCCGATTAGCATCATGTATTTCTTTAGAGGTGGTCTTTTTTCCAAAAATTTAAGACAAAAATACCACCATTATTATATCATAGTCTTTATTTCCCAATTCCGTATATCGTAGGTTTCACACGCAGCCTTTGCATAAGGTCTTCAGTCACTTCTTTACCGGCGTTATTGCCAAAATAGATATCAATCCCGGCTGATCTGATACAGGTATAATCAGAAAAATCAATATTCGGATCTATCTCAAAATGTCTGTCATCACGGTTATAAGCCATTATCACGTCCATATCCGAAACATCCAAAGTCCCGCCGGTTCCATCTGACTTAAAATGCCTGTTATCGTATATTTTTCCCTCATGCTGACACCAATAATATACATCGGGTTTTCCCTGAGATTTAAGATACATCTCCACCGTCCAGTCGGCCTCAGGGTTAGCGTTGCCAAAACAGCTAAGAACGTTATAGCCCTTTGAAGACATCTCATCTGCAATTTCGAGGGCATTGGTTACCCCCTGCCCGCGGAAACGGTAATAATCGCCTTCCACAACCATGGCATGGGCATTGCATATAAACATAGCTATCAGAAAGAATAGGTAAAGCATCTTTCTTTTTCCGGATAAATAATTCTCTTTGTAAACAAGTACTATAAAAAACAAAGCGTATCCAACAACCGCAGGAACCAGATATCTCTCACTGAGCCCCTCTTTGGAATAAAGTACAACCTGAGGGAGAACAATCGTCGCTGAAATCGCAATATCTATAAGGTTTTCCTTAAACTTATCATAAAAGGTAAGCAGGACACACATAAGGCAGATGCCAAATATCCAATACCACTTAATGTGGTAATTCAATGACATAATTACCGTTTTGACATAAGAAAGGGGACTCCTACCAGAAGCGAATCCCACATCGGAATAACTGTTAATGCCTAACCTGATAATAATTCTGAGCATAAGGAGCAAAAAAGCTGCCAGGACACTGACACAATAATATAACTTGCCCTTTATAGGATTTGACTTATATCGATATCCATCATAAAACACGTAAAAGGCCAGAAATGGCATCATCAGGAAAAATGATTCGTGAAAATACCCCATCAGCACTGCAAAAATAAAGCTGATCACTGCATAATGCTTTTTTGTTATATCTTCCAGCCAGCATAGCAAAGACAAAAAGGCTATTCCAAAGCAGATCAGAGCCTGAATATGTTCAGGCCCAAGCTTCCATAACAGAGGACTATGATATCCAATCAGACAGGTAAGTGAAAAAAAAGCCGATACAACCGTTGAACCTGTTATTTTTTTACCGCAAAAATATAACAGCACCAAAGCAACAACACATTCAATTGCCTTGATAATCTCATACTTTACAAGGTCAATCCCCGCAATGTAATACAATACTATTCTGGTTGGATAATACAGTGAATTATTTCTGGTGGACCTGTCCATAATGACATATTGCTTTAGCAAATCCCAAACCGTATAATGCTCTATTTCCAGATAATACTTGAACTCAAGAAACTCATGGTCATCCACAAAATGCCAGCCGCTGTTAATTGTTCCAAGAAAAGTTGTTATCCCAAATATCACAAATAAGAAAAATAGACTTACACAAAAAAGCTCTCCCCAAATTCTTTTTTGCTCTTTCATATCAAACTCACTCCAAATATCTTTTATTTCTCATATATTTCTTTTGAGGCGTATTTTCTTACAAACACCACCATAAGCCTCGTTCCGGATACCGCCTCACTGATAGCATACATCAATACCACAAGCAAGACAAAAACAATCAGTTTCCGTATATGCCTGTTCATATCCATATTGTCGAAAAAAGCATTTAATAGGCTTTGCACAAGTTGATGTGTACACAAATAAATAATTGAATTTTCTCCTATCTTTCTAAAAAAGGCGAGCAGTTTCAAATTCAACATATCTATTTTACTACAAAAAATCAGAATAATACCCGACATTGCCACCGAATCAAACAAAGAAATGGGAATTATAGCATAGCTTTCAGTTCTCATATTGAGCTCACCATTGATGAAAATAAGCCCTATTACGATAATTGCAGCAATTGCATACACATACACAGGAGCATTAAACAGGTTCTCCGAATATTTCTTTGCACACGTGCCGGCAAAATAGAACCCCACTCCCACAAATGCAGCACTCAATGACCATGGAAGCGTAAACGGAAATACAATTTTGGCGCAGCTGCCTATAATGACAAGTGCTATAACAACCGCAATCTTTATGTACGCAGGTAAACATCTGTCCAGAATAAAAAAGATAACTTCAGCCAAAAATATTGCAGTCAGAAACCATAACGCGTTATTCAGCACCAGTCCGGTGTTATTTATATATAAAAGATGCTCAATATTCTGAAGCATCTTTTCTTTACCATAAACCAATAAGCAAATAACCGAAGCAATAATTCCCCAAACAAAATAAGGCAAAAGTAGTGCTCTTGCCTTACCTGCGATGACTCTTAGTATGGGTGTATCCTTCTTTCTGTACAAAAAACCTGAAACAAAGAAGAACATTGGCATATGGAATGCATGTATAAAATGATCTATCTTCCCCCAAAATGATACATGCGCTACCAGCATAAGGAATATGCCTATTCCTTTATAAACATCGATATAATCAATCCTTTTGTTATTACTCATTTTTCCCCCGAGCAGCAACGCAAATTATGTTCCTGCAATTACTTCTTCCTTATTTCTTTTTATAACCTTTCCTCTCCCAACCTCATATACTATGTCCGCATTTCTTATTGTAGACAATCTATGGGCAATGATTATCATGGTCTTCATTCCATGAAGTCCGTCTATAGATTCCATTACAGCGGTTTCAGTCTCATTATCCAGTGCAGATGTTGCTTCGTCCATGACAAGAATCTCCGGATCATGGTAAAGAGCCCTGGCAATTCCTATACGCTGCCGCTGACCACCGGACAATCTCGCACCGCGCTCCCCCACAACCGTATCGAAGCCTTCGGGAAGAGACTCCACAAAATCCATCAATTGCGCCTTTTTGGCCGCCTCATACAGTGCATTCTTATCAATATCTTTTTCTTCAACTCCAAAAGCTATATTGTTTCCTATGGTGTCATCGGATAGGTAGATAGTCTGAGGGATATACCCGATATTTTGCTGCCACATTGAAAGTTTCTTGTGGACATTGACTCCATCAGCATCAATTTCACCTGAATTCGGGGATAAAACACCTAAAATAATGTCCGCCATGGTAGATTTGCCTGCTCCCGACTCTCCCACAAAGGCAACTGTCTGACCATGTGGAATATCAAACGATGCTTTGTCTATTACATTCTTTTCTGCATCAGGATATTTAAAGCATACATCTCTTACTGATATTTCTTCGTTCAAAGCAAGCTTGTCAACGGTTCCCGGTGCCTTGGAATCCGGTGCAATATCTCCTTTTGCTATATCTTCCACACTCATCAAATCCTTATAAATCAGCATAATAGATGGGAAGTTTGAATTAATTGCTGCCGTATGTTCATTGATTCTCCCCACGGAGGGCATTAGTCTAAATGCGGCAGTGGCAAAAACAGCCAACTGCGGAACAAAGCTTTCCATACTGGCAGGGTTGGTCACTATCTTTATGATCACGGCAAGCATCAGTCCTACCATGCATACAGATTCTATGAAATACTTAGGTAATACGGATGCCAGTCTTGCTATACGAAGACATCTTACATTTTTGGATAATGATGATACAAACTGATCGACAAAAAAGCTTTCTCTTCCCAGTACTTTTATCTCCTTGATGCCTCCAAAAGACTGATTGAGATATTTAAATATCTCAGCGCTGTACTGTTGCGTCTGCTTTCCGATGCTGCGAAGCTTTTTCTTTGAAAATTTAATGTAAGCAATAACCGCGACAAATAAAAATGCAGCAGTCACTAACGTAATCATAGGGCTGACAATAAACAAATAAACAACAAGAGCAAAGCAGACCATTATTTCCATGACCAGTTCAATCACATGAATAACAGCCTTGGTAAAATTGTCTGCATCAATCTGTATTGTTCTTATGAGCTCTGCAGGATTTGTCTGAAGATGAAATATATATGGTTTTCTGAAATATGCCTGGATCAAACGCTTGGAAACTCTTTGCTGAATGCCGTATGAGAACTTATATACAGTGTTTTTCTCATAAGTCAAAAAAACATTTTTAACAATGTATATAACTATAATGCATCCGGCAATACCCACAATAAAATCGCTTGTACCGGTAAATCCGAACACATCATTTAATATAGACAGCACACTGTTTGTATTAACCGCATCAGGATTTGTAAACACCTCAATAAACGGTGTGAATACCGCCACAGCAATAAGTTCAAGTGCTCCCCCTATCAATACAAGAAGCAGTACATATATAAGATACATCTTTTCCCTGGCAGAAAAAATGTAATTTAACGCACCTAAAACACTAAGATTTTTATCTTTCATACTTTCTTTTTATTCCACTTTCCGTCATAAAAAACAACTTGATTATCTTGCTGTAGCCAGACTTTTTGGCACCTCTGTATATTGATGCATAGGTTTTATAATCTTTGGGCGTTGAAGCTCCATGCTTGTGTATAATTGGTTCTGTCTTAGCCATAAAGGTTTTTAAACCGCTCTTTTTTAAGTATATTATAGTCGCATACTCTTCCAGGCCAAGAAATGTTTCGGGGTACAGACACGGATAATGCTCAAAAAAGGCAGGTGTCAGCATATAACCGCTACCGGTTATTATATACCTGTCCGTCAAAAGGCCTGTCTGCTCTATTTCTCTGTAGGCCGAAGGTTTTGACGAAGTATAGCGCTTTCTTTTAAAATTTTTAAGTGTCCCATTTATGAAGGTCTTGAGCATCCGAAGATACAGCCACTTATCTTTAAAAGTAATATATACCGCCTGGCCGCCGTCTGTATTCCTGATAGCAGGGCAAATAGCACCTATGCCGGGTTCATAGGAAGAAACCATCTTATTTAGAATATCGCTCCCATCAAATACCAGATCCGAATTAGCAAGAAAAACAAAATCACATCCCTTTTCGAGCAGGATATTGATTCCATAGTTCATACCTTTTGCAAAGCCCAGGTTCTTTGATGTCTCAACTACTTCAACCTTTTCAGCATCCTTATACTTCTCGTAAAGGACAGAAAAAGACTCATTCCCCGACCCATTATCCACGACAGCTATATAAAAATCAACGTTTTGCTGCTCCAGCAGACTATCAACGCATCTTATCGTCTCATCATACTGTACATAATTTAAAACCACAATTCCAACCATAAGCCAAGAACTCCTGACTATAGTATTGTAACCTTAATCTCATTAAGATACTCATCAAATCCCGCCTTTAGATTATCTTCCTTTGTCACAATACTATGCTTTTCCAAAACTTTTTTTTCTGTTGCTCCGCTTATAAACCAGCAATATTCCATATCGAGATTTCCAATGTCTATTACCCGGTAGCCCTCATGAAACAAGTCCTCGGCAAGGGGCTTGGCCGTTGCCCCAAGTGCCAGCAGGAATAGTCTGTCATGGTCGTATTCTTTGCAGGCGTCTAAAATCTTACCGTAAGCATCATACGCATTATGCGGTGGACAGATAATCCTTTCCACTGATTTTGCCTTGCTTAAAAGATCATTGTCCGCGCCGATATGTGAAGCGCTTCCTTCAACAATTACCACATCCTTATTTGCCCATATATCACGTATTTTATCAAACCATGAAGCACATTTACTCTTATCTTCTATGGTCATATAACATCTTGAAAAAGATGTAGAGCAGTACACTCTGTCGGGATTACATAGGCTTTCATATATCCTTCGGCAAAATAATAAGTGGTCCCTCCAAAACTGTCTTGATGACTTTCTATACATATCAAGTCCGTCAAAAATGTCCGGAACCGAAATCATCAGATTATCTTCCCTATACCCCACAATATCTTTCATTCTGGATACCAATTCCGGCGCCTGTTTTTGCAATTTAAGGCTTACTCCCCTCATCATTGCGATTTCACCATCGCCAAATCTAACCAGACTTTTTTCTGTATTTTTCAGCTCATCTATGGTCTCATCAATGCTCATTACTTTTATTTCATGAGACATCTTTTTTATCCTGAATCTATATAACTCATAGTCAAAGTAAGCAATAACATCTTTTACAAACCGCCTGATACTGCTTTCCTTTTGACCTACAGTCCTAATACTCATACAGCTGTCTTATCCTTTGCTATTCATATCCGACAAAATATCCTGTATTGTGTCAAGGTAGTTTTTAAACTGGAAGTTGTCACATACATGCTGATATGCAGCGGCTCCCATTTTAGGAACATTGTCCTTTTCAGACAATATTGCGTCCATTTTGCGAACAAGGTCGTCTTCATCGCAATCCTCAAAGACATCTCCGGTTTTACCGCATGCAATATAATCTGCAGTTCCGTTGTCAGTACCGCTCATGGTGGGGACGCTGTAGCACATAGCCTCAATAACTGTGATGGATGCAGGCTCTCCTGTACTGGTAAGTACAAAAAGATCTGTCTCGCTGTAGATACGCTCCACTTCCGACTTTGGAAGGTTCTTATATAGGGTAATGATATCGGAAAGACCTTCCTTCTTAATGTACTCCTGCAATCTGTCATAGTATTCCTGATGGAAATGATCCGACAACTCTCCTGCTATTGTGAGTCTGATATTTGGATACTTATCTTTCAATCTCTTTATGGCATTGACCATCATGAAATGATTTTTTCGTTCCTGGTACTTGCCAATCTCAAATACATTTATATTTCCGTCCTTGTAATAGCTTCTTTCTCCGGGTGCCACTTTCGGCTCCACAATGAAGGGTGCAAAGTATGATTTACCGTCACGCTCTTTTCCTTCGAGCTTTATTCCAATCTGCCTTGTGGGACTGATTCGATATTCGGGGGTGAGCTTTCTTGCCATTTTATGAGCCAGATCATATTTGTAATAGCCTTTTTCCGCATAAACAGGGCTCAGATTATACAATATGGTCTTATAACCCATTCTCTTGCAAAACGGGTAAATGATCATTGTATAAAGAGATCTTTCCCTAAGGACAACAAGATCAGGCTTAAATTCCTTAATCCATTCCTTTATCTTCCCCATGGGAGGAATTCCGTATCTGAGATTTAAGTCTTTGGCAAAGGGGTCTTTGCGCTTTATTACATTGACGTAAAGCCACCAGTAGGCATTAAAAAGCTTGGAATAGCCTGCTACCTTCGGCACCACATATGTGTGATCCTCAACTTTTCCGGTGTACTGGCTTATCACACAGATTTCATCTCCGTGTTCCTTCCAGCCCTTCATGGTCGAAATCATATTTGTATGATATCTATGTAAAACATATAGTATTCTCATAAACAAACATTTCCTTCCTCAAAACATTTTTTCTTACGTACCTGCATGTCTTCCAAGGTTTATACATTTCCCCCATTAAGAGTCAAATATATTAATCCAGGCATCAACTATCTTATCTACGGAAAAATGGTCAACACATTCGGTTCCTTTTTCTACATAATTACTTACCAGTTCATCATCGCTGATAAGCTGCTCTATAGCCTGCGCCAGGATCTTTTCCTCACCAGAAAGTGAACCTGTTAAATCATCTTCCTCTATTGAATTATAGCCACACACAGGAACCAGTATTCCATATTCCGCCATCTCTATATTCTGAGTTGAAGATAAAGCAGGCGTTTTGGGTGCCAGAATCTCTCTTGCACCGCAATCTGTTGAAATGCAAGGAAGTCCGGACTGCATAGCCTCTAAAATGACGTTAGGCATCCCCTCTACATCAGATGCCAAGACAAAAATATCTGACATACTGAAATAATCAGCCGGATTGTTCACTCTTCCGGCTAGGAGCACCCTTTCCGAAAGCCCCAATTTCTCTATAAGCTTTTGAAGTTTCTCTCTGAAATATCCCTCACCCAGTATAAGTAATTTATAATCCGGATACTTTGGCGCAATAACCGAAAAAGCTTTAATCAGATGCGCCTGTCCCTTTTCAACAGAAAGCCGGCCGGCATTAACTAATATCCTGCTGTTTTCCATAAATTTGCCGATTTCAGTTTTAATCGTCCCCGCAGCTGGCTTTTTTTCATCAACAGCATTATGTATGGTAACAATCTTTTCCGGTGGCACTTTAAAAAAATCAATACAATCCTGTCTGACTACCTCTGTAACAGCCACTATTTTATCACAGAGTTTGTAACTGGTCTTTACATATATTTTCTTAAATATGTTATGAGTAAACAGGGATTCCTTGTTTCTTACGGACACAATCTTCTTTTCCCCTGCACCCGAAAGCACATTTATTATGTCCGCTCCCGGAAGAAAGCTTACACAAATATCAATTTCATATCTTTTTTTGATCTTTCTGACTTCATTTATCTGTTTTAAAACATTAATTGCCTTTGTAAACTTGGAATCATCCTTATCAGATCTGGTATTTAACACCAGAAGATTATCCACCTCACCGTGATAATCAGGATCATCATAAACAACGCAGACAAAAACCTTGTATCCCAGGTCATGAGAATTTATATAGCGCGATAGTCTCCGGACAGCCTTCTCAGCACCACCGCCACTGAGACTATGAGTAAACATCAGTACATTTTTCATATTTCATCATTCCTTAATTGCGGCATCCTGCCTGTATGGATTTTTGGCCAAAAGAAAGCTCTTAACTTTTTTAAATCCCAGATTAAACAGGACTGAAATAACAAGTGTTCCTGTAAACATAAGAATAAAATTAGTAATACTGCTAATCACCCTGTTTGAAGATATATTAAAGTCAGCTAAAAGCTTATGGGGAATTCTGTGGGAAAGATAAATAACATATGATTGTGCCGATAAAAATAACACGGCCTTTTTCACAACACCCGAAGCTTTTGCAATATTCAGGTCCTTCAGAAAAATGTATAATCCAAATACGTAGCAGATATAAATGGGTGATAAATCATGTCCCCCGGAGATATACCAGGTATCGGGAAGCTTTATAAGAATAACATTTGCAACCAAAGCTATCAGACCGCATATAGCAAATACTTTCCTATGCTTACTCTTTTGTAGCACTCTGTTTTCATAATATCCCAGTACAAAAAAGAATAACCAGCCGTAAAAAATGTTGGAATAGGCAAATTTGTACCCGAAATCTTTATCAAGAAATACAATAAGCGCAATCCATATGAAAATCATTATCATAAAGAAGGTAAGCACTTCATCCTTAAATGACTGCAACGCCTTGCCGATAATCGGTGCTATCAGTATAAAGCCTATCATCGTAAACATGAACCACAAATGTGTTCCGGACCATTCACCCATAAGACCTTTCAGGGAAGCCTTGACAAAGACTGCAAAATTCCAGCTTTCTTCTCCTCTTATAAGATCCATGAGTGTATTCAATGTTCCGAATATTATAAACGGCGGTAGTAATGCAGAAAATCTTTTCCAGTAAAATGACTTTATTTCCCTCAAACTGTCAAAATCAGAAGAGAGAGCAAATCGCCCACTCAACATAAAGAACAGGCCATTGCAGGCACGGAATGTTGATTCTTCCAATTCTCCAAGAAAAGAATCTTCCACAAACAGATTTGGCTTATTATGGACAGCTAACACAAAGAGCATAGCTATACATCTTATCAGTTCAAAACGTAAATCCTTCTCTTTATTTGCCTTGCCTACGCTATCCATGGCATCTTGTCTCCCCCAAAAATGTAATTGCATAACAGCAGGTATTCATTGGAAAATGAGCTTACCTCAGTACCAGCTCTGCTCCGGAAGAAGTGCTTAACACTTCATACACCGAACCGCTGGGCACACTTTCAATCTGCGGAAAGAGCTCTTTATATCTTTCCAGGAACTCATCGTCCACAGTCTGAATATATACATATGTATATCCTTGATTTACCAGCTGCTGCTTAAACAGTTCGACTGTCAGATATTCTCCCTCCGGAAAATCTTTAGGTTTTAACAAATACAATTCCTTTGCAATAGCCGGTACCACGTCATAAATAAAACTGTCCGCCCATTCTATACCACTATCATCATCCTGTTCGTCTATAAACAATATTTTGTCGGATGAATTCAGCTCAATACCCGCCTGTTCAAAGCCGTAGAAATGAAGAGTTTCAGGTTTCATAAAAATATAATTAAAGAGCTTCCCTGAGAACAAAGTTGAGACCAGACAGATAAGAAAAACAACTCCATTAAATCTGCCTGCATACTTTTCCCATACAACATATACTGCAAAAAGGAAAAAGGCATAAAAGCACGGTGCCATATAGCGGTAGAAAGAAGGAAGATACGGCCCGTCTGCCCCGTTTTCCGGTGCAATTTCCACAACATACAAAAACAGATATCCAATAATATATATCAGTTCCGACAATACTAGTCCACCGCCTATAATCAGATATTTCCTGTCATCATCATCTGCCGCCTTTTTATAGAGTAAGTATAAGCCCGCGATAAACAATACCATGACGGGAATCAGCGCCATATTCAGAAAATACTTTTCGTTTATAAGGAACAGAAAATAATTTGTAGCTGTTAATGCCGAAGTGCCATCCTTCATAAAAATCATCCTGGAGGCGACGCCGAAGAAAACTACTGATAAAGCTGCAACACCGGCCACTATCTGTTCTTTATATTTTATCTTACTGTAATTATTCAGTAATATGCCTAGTACCACTCCCAAAGCGGTACAGCCCACCATAAGTGCGGCATTTTTTATACTTATGCCAAGCCAGAGATAGTTAAATACCAGTGTCACTGCAGCAAGGACTAATACAGTTTTTACTTTTTTGGTAAAATGAACTATTGCCATTCCCGCAGTAATCATAAAACAAGCAACTACAAAAATGCCTGCTCTCTTGGACGAAACCAGTAAATACATCCCACAGATCATCTGCCAGATATTTATACTATTTTTCTCCTTAACGTATTCAGTGAGTGCAATAAAAATATAGGCTAATAAGAGCGCCTGAATTATATCCGCATAAAAACTTCCATAATTCTCTCTAATAGCCAATGGTGTACACAAAATGAATACCCATAATGCCATGACTTTATACAGATGATATTTCCCACCGGAATACTTTAGAAATGGAAGTAAAAGAAGAATATTCAATATGGCGTGAAATGCCAGTGGCAAACTCTCTGTATACCCGATCCAGGTCTTAAGAATGTAGTAATCCCATACCAGAATGCCCTCAGGTTGAATAATATTAAGCGGATGATTTTTCCCCATGAGATCTGAGAAATTGTACAATATCTTCAAATAGCTTCCCCAATGAGTCAGATCATCGGCGTGGTCGATACCTCTCCCCATACATGTTAATGAAAAAAAGAGGAGTGACAAAAGTATAGTAATGCTCCCAGCAGAAAAAAGAATATGTACCATTTCCTTTTTATCCCGAAGAAGCTTATACAGAATAAAAAGAGCACATACGGCAGTAAAAGCAATTGTCCCGTACACTCCAAAAATAAGTCCGTTTAATAACCCCGCAAATAAAAAAAGAACACTTATCCCGGCTACCGGAAACACTGCTATATCTTCTACTTTTTTCTTAAAAAAGGCTGCCATCGCTACAGGTATAACCCACACAGATACAATACCCATTTTTCAATCAACTCCCTTCTGATGCTGTATTACATAACTACATTTTTAATACGGATTTTGCGTTATGTTCTGCAGAGATCACCATACCGGTAAACAGCATCATGAACCAGCTCATCTGAAGAATTTCCATAGAATTTACGGCAACACCGCTTCCCAGTGTCAATATTGCCGTCATGATTGTAACATAGAAGCTTTTTCTGTCTTCACCCTTATAAGCCGCAATAAACGTCCTGACAATCAGCATAAGGATCAATGTAAAGCCTACAATTCCCAAAGTATAATATATTTTCAAATATAGGCTTGTAAGCTTCGGACCTGATGCAAAGTCCAGTCCTAACAAAATCTGCCCCACAGATTCCGGTCTGCGTACGCTAAACACTTCTCTCCACTCATTATATCTGGTTTCCATATGGGCAACATTTAGCATCCTACTGTTAAATAATTGCCAGATACTCTTGGAATCGGAAGTGATCAGGGGTAAATACACTATCGCTACTACAGCCAGCAGACAAGCAAAAATCACAACAAGTCCCGCCATGGCAAGTTTTTTCCTGTTTAAAGCCACCTCCAGCACGTACATGAACATAACCCCAACTATAGCCACAAGCAAAATCATCTGGATTCCGGCATCAGAAAAGAATACCATATATGGGCAAACCAGGACCATTGTGAATATCTTAAACAAAGACTTTCTGGCAAACATACCTATAAAGATAAATCCCAGCACCATTGCATAGGCCATCTCAGTGTCATTTGAATAGAAATCGCCAAATGCATTGGTTACTCCAAGTAAACTCCCTCCAAAGGAATATACTCTGTGGAAAAAATTAAGGTAAATAATGCAGTAGGCTGCTGTAGACAAAACTCCCGCGCATTCCAAAACTCTTTCATAGTACAGCCGGCCCATAAAATACATAAGTAAGCCGGACATGACTTTAATAAAAAGCAGCCATTGCGAAACATCTTTCACATAGGATATACAGGTCAGAACAGCCAGTGCAGCTACAATAATATCCGCTGTGGATAGCACCGCCTTCAGATCAGGTCTAACCAGGCGATACTGGTACGGAATCATCACCAGTACAAGCAGTACCATAACTACATCCAGCCATTTTTGCATATATAATAAATCTACAAATTGTTTTAAAAACAAAAAAAATGACATGTCCGTTATCCTTTTTATAGCTTTAGTATCTCATCCGCATATTTTTTAATGGATATATCCTTTGTAAGATTATCTTCCAGGAATTTACGTCCTCTTATACCCATTTCTACAATTTCGGCATCACCACGATGAGAAATATAAAATTCGATTATATTCCTTATAGCAGCATAATCACAGGGTTCTACCACCTTGCCGCAAGAGGATTCTTCTACTATGAGCCTTGCTTCCGAGCCCTCTTCAAGAATGCCGAGTACAGGCTTTCCAGCTGCCATAACTCCATAGAGTTTACTTGGAACGGAAACTCCTTTTATTCCCTTGGCATTTACCACGAAGTGAACATCTCCGGCATTCAGGCTGTATACCAGATCCGCCTTATCCTGGTAGGGGATATAAACTATATTTTTCTGATCATTTGTTTTTGAATACTCCTGCATCTGCTCAAGCACAGTCCCCTGCCCCACAAAGGCAAACACAACATCCTTTTCGTACTGAAACTCCATTATGATTTTTTGAATTTCAAGAAGATCATAGTATAATCCGATATTACCGGAATACATAATTACGAACTTATCTTCAATTCCGTATTTTCTTTTGAATGCAACAACTTTCTCGTCAGAAGGATTTAGGGGTACAATTTCGCCTTCATTAATCCAGTTATTAATATGAACATAGTTTGGCATTCCGGAAGGGAATCTTTTTCTTAAGGTATCAACCATATCCCTTCCCACAACTATGACTTTATCAGCCTGCTTGCAACTGAATTTATCCAGGCTCATCATCATATTCAAAACAGCTTTGTTCTTGGAAAAAGAAACGGCCATAACCTGTTCCGGATTAAAGTCCTGAATATTGTATATCAGCTTTGCTTTTTTTATGTGCTTTCCTACTACTCCCAATAATCCGCCAAGAACCGGTGGCTGGGAAATCGTATAAATATAGTCCTGGTGTCCGGTACGCATCGTTGCTGCGATCGCATACACAAAATATGCAACAATATTAACAACTCTGCTGATGGAATAATTCTTTCTGAATTCCGGAACTCTAATTCTAAGTACATCCACACCATTAATATTTTCATAATAGTATTGATGCATTTTATAGTTTTTTTCAATCTTTCCGGTATAACTTGGAACGGTACAAATTACGGTTATATGAAAGGAATGATTAAGCCCTTCGGCAAGTTCGGTAAGTATCTGCCCTGTAGATGCCACATCCGGGTAATAATAGTGGGCATAGATCAGCATATCCTTTTTCTCATCCGGAGCTTTTTTCTGCCACTCAAATGAATCCTTTATACAGCCAAACAAAAAGCGCACCTTACCCCCAAAGGTTCTTGGTGCATTTACCAATATGACCAGCTTTTCAGGATCAGCCTTTGTTTCATCAAACTCAGAATAATCCTGAAACGATACATAATCCGATCTTCCGGTATTATTCAGTTCGGTTCTTAGCCTGGAACAAAATTCTTTTTCCTTTATTGCCTCTGCAGTGGCAAATCCTCTTAATCGCTGGATCCATGCTATAGGCTCATCGCAAGCCAAAAGGATTGCTGCGTTCTTTAATGCGAAGTCCAGCGAAGTGTCATCCCGAGCATTTAAAAGAACATTTGTAGTGGTCAGGCAAATCACTTTACCTTTTAGTTCTTCCAGGCTTTCCGACACTATATTTACTGCTTCCTCAACATTAGAAACAGCTACCTTGTAACCCATTATTCTATTGGTATATATTGACTTCATAGCTGTTTCGATTATCTCCTGTTACAAATGATTAGTGAAATCTTCCTTCGTTTTTTAGCTTTGTATAATGATCAATATCTCTGTATTTAAACGCCTTGGCCGGATGGCCTCCTGCAATGGCATATTTGGGAATATTTCCGCAGACAACACTTCCCGCCTGAATTATGGCTCCTTCACCAATATATGAACCGCCTAAAATAATAACCCTGTCTCCCAGCCATACATTGTCCTCAATCACTATATCTTTACATATATATGTCGAGTCATAGGGAATAGCGTCCCCTTCATAATTATGGTTCTGAGTAAGCATCAGACAGTTTCTGCCGGAATGAAAATTATCACCGATTCTCACTATCCCGCCACCATATATCTCCATTCCGTTGAAATTTACGTTATTACCCAATTCGGTTTTACCGGTTACCATGGACTTAAAGTTTACTTTTAAGTCTTTACCTGCCTTTTTTGCCTGTTTTTTTACTCTGGATGTGTAATAGCGCTGCCTGCATTTCGTTACTAATCTCATTTATTCATCATTTCCTTTATCTTTTCATTTGATAGTATAAAAGAAATCAAGGGTTTAATCGACCTCGCCCTGAATGTAGTCAACAAAACTTTGCGACTTCGTATCACAAATATCAATACACTAACAGTTATAATACCCACTATACCATATCTGATAAGTGGATAGTTATAAACAACCATCATAAGGAACATAATTACAATTATCAAGGCAGCTGCTGACCAATTAAATTTTGAATCATACCAGTCACTTCTTCCCATCTTACGCACTACACTAAAGTGAAGAACAAGCAGCGCAACATTTCCAATCAAAGTGGTAAATGCAGCAGCCATATAGCCGTAAATTCCAATAAACATATAGTTTAATACCACATTTATTACTGCCGCAATTATAGTATTTCTAGCAATATACATCTGCTTTTTGCTATATATCTCTATATTAGAATAAAAAGTATAAATAGCATTTATTCCATAGGCTGCCATTACAGGCGGGATTACATTCAAGGAAGTCATATACTTTTTCCCGCCCATGACATACAGAATTTCCGGTGCCAATAAGAGAATAAAGAATAAAAGTGCCATCCAAAACAACATAAGGATCTTTTGAGCCTTTTTCAATTCATCAAATTCCTCGGCATCCATCTGCTCATATGCCCAGGGGGACCATGCAGTATTTATCGCTCCCCATAATATGGATACCACCATGCCTGAACTATATGCAACGCTATAATAACCTGCATTCTCAGCGCCGGTCATCTTGGAAATCATTATCCTGTCACTTAATCCCAGAATACTTCCTGCCAGCAAATGTAATGCCATTGGGGCAGATATCCCCAGGGCATATCTCCAGTACATACATCTTATCCTGGGTGCCTTAATTACCAACAAAGCATAAATGACCAGATTTACAAGGATCAGCGTTCCATAATTTCCGATTATCCGGGCAATTACCTTGTTTTCCCATGAAATAACAAATAGTAAAGCCAAAATGGACGATGCAAATGACGATAAAAGGGTTATAGCTGTAGAAAGCTTATACTTATAGGCTATACGATTCCTTACCTGCAGCATTTGTATAGCAGGGCATACCAAAAAATATAAAAATGCGATATTAATTTCAAGATCAGAGAAACCGGTAAATTCAACAATCAGCGAACGAAAAATAAAAGATACCACAAAAAAGGCTCCTGTAATAATAGAGCCTAATACCAATGCAGATGTAACAAAATCATCCAGATTATCTTTGAAGTCAAATCTGGCAACAGTAACTGATGTATTTAAATCCAGCGTAAACACTATGGTTAATATTGCAATCCACGCCGAATAATTGGAAAAATGCCCAATTTCAGATGCAGACATAATTCTGTTAAAAATAGGGGCAACAATAAAAACCATACCTTTTGATATAAAGCTACCAACTATATACCAAACTCCTGACTTAATTGCCTTCTTTGTATTACCCATTCTAATCGTCTCTCCATAATTTTCATAAGCAAAAGGCAACTATCATTTGTTTTCAGATATTTCCAAGTACCTTTGTACTACTTTTTTGGGCTCATATTTTAGAGGAATTTCAAACAAGAATCTACGCGTATCGGAAAGATTCTTTTTCAAAACATTTGTATGTTGTCTCTTCAGTTCCTCGATATATGGATAATTATTTTGGTACTCCTTACCACCGACAGCATGAATATTCTGAAGCCATTCGTATATAGCCGAAAGTTCTCTAAATGCAGCCTCCGTCATTCTGGAATACAATTCATCCTCCGGTATATTGCTATCCGATAGTTCGTTGGTATTTGAACGCATAAAATATATGGCATCAACTATCTTTGTATTTCTCTCAATCCTGTCATCAGTAAAAATAGTCGGTGCATCAAAACGATATCTGCAGTTTTTTCCCAGTGCGGTATTTAACTTCCACGCCAGGTAGTCAGAAAATGCGAGCTTCTTTATCGCATCGCTAATAGTTTTATTCCCATACTTTCTATCAGTTTCATATATGGCAAGTTTCTTTGGGAAATACGGTGATTGACCATTTTTATCTATCACGCAGAAATCGTCTGCAACATACTTAAATAATCCCGAATCCACTGCCTGCATGCCCACACTGGTTTTTCCACAACCTCCGGTACCGGCACTAAGCCACCCATTTCCATTTCGAGAAACCACCGCACCATGTACAAAGGCTTTGTCCAACTTTAGTAAAACCAGCGACATCACAGGCCAAAACAAAGTATAGTTCATTATCGAATCCAACCATACATCCTGTTCAGTATGAAGCCCGATCAGGTATGGTCTGAACCTATTAATAGCTGTTTTAATCCTATGCTTTCCTTTGGTTTTCTTAGGACAGATTTCCAAAACAGTGATTCCGGATGTGAAAAGGTTACTGATCTGGTAATAGCAGGTAGTAGTTTCTGAACAAAAATCTGTTTTATTAAAACCAATTTTCCCGGATAAAGAAAATCGCTCCCATTGTTTCTTTGTAAATTCACTTCTGCTATTACATATGGTTACATGAAAATCTATTTCCTTTGTCTCAGATATTTCTACACTTTTAAAGTAGTCCTGCAGCGCTTTTGTTTCAGCATTACTGCCTGAAATTTCGGTTACTGTATTTCCCAGATTAAAAAACTTTGACGCCATACAACTATATCTCCTACGCCCAGGTTGCTGTTCACTCGCTATCAGCCCGCTCCGGTAACACGCCCTGTTCATATGTAACTGAGGGCTTAACAACCTTCCAACTCCATATCAATAATAAAATCTTGGATTGAATCGAATAGATTTTATGTATATATTCAAAATCCAATCGAAGCATTTTTCGTTTAATTTCATTTCGCTGATGGTTCTTCGGGCACTATTCAATGTAGCCCGCTGAAGATTCTTATCTCCATCCAGCAATCTGTGCACCTGGGCTGTATAATATGCCAATTCATATTCGGCAACACCAAAGTTCACATTTTCATAGTCAATAATAAATACTTTTTTCCCGTCATATATAAGATTATTGGCATGATAATCACCATGAATTATCCCATAATCCATCTGAGAAAATCTCCGGAACCTGAACCCCATATTTATCCTATACCGAAATAACCTGAATAGTACCTTATTACGAATCATAATGGCCTTATTGGTCTTTTTATTATCCATAGGTCCTGACATTAAAAGCTTAGCCAAATAATCAACAGCCATTCTGATACTATTCCTGCTTTCAGCAGATTCTCCGCTCTTCTCCAAATTATATCCGTAAGCCAGACTTTTTATCATATCCGCATAATCGGAATAAGTCGAATCTATGATATTTCCAATAGTATTAACATCGCCGGTATTATCTTTCATATAATCAATAATACTTTTTCTAAGTGTTTTTCCATCCTGAATAAATTCAGTTATAAGAAGTCCGTTTTCAGCAACCTTCAGGCCGGGAATCCACTCTTTGCCGGACAATGCCCTATATATCCCGCACTCTTTCTGTATGGTCTCATAAAAAGCCGGTTCTGTTTTATCATTATACTTGACGAAGACTTTATTTCCGGTGAAATCTTTCGCCTCGGCACATATTCGTCCCTTGGCTTCATTTGTGTATACTATCTTTTCTATGGAATAATGCTTTTGTTCCAGTTCATGAATAAATGCTTCTGTTATCATTCTCTCTCCACATATTTGATGCATTTATCATCTCAGCATATCATCTTTCAGAACTGTATCCGCCGGTATTTCTACAACTGCAATCTTCCCAATAACTTCGTCATACCTGTCAGCAGTTATCCCCTTACCGGGTCTCTTAAATGTCAGCATGTCTGCAGTTACCTTATCTCCGGCTTTTATATTCTTCGCAGCAACCAATGATCTTCTGGCATTTTCTCTTGCTACAGTTTCACTCTCAAGGCACTTAAGTTCATAGCTTCCACGAATTTTATCAAGATAATCTATCTTCTCAATTATCTTCTTTGCATCCTTCTCATCCATGGCGTGATAGTGATCATTCCCTTTAAGCGTTTTGTCTAAAGTAAAATGTTTCTCTATCACTTTGGCACCAAGATTATATGCAGTCTGAAGCACCTCGTAATTGTCGTCTGGTCTTGTGTGATCGGAATAACCTATTACAAGGCCGGGATATTCCTTGACCAAAGTCGCGATCTTGTTCAGATTAGCGTGTTCATAGGGTGTCGGATATTCCAGAACACAATGCATAAGAACTATCGTCTTGTCATTATACTTTCTTATAACAGATATGGTTCTGTCTATCTCATCTTTATTCGAAGCACCGACAGACAGAATAATCGGTTTACCCTTTTTGGCCTGATATTCAACAAAGGGAAGATTATTGAGGTCTGATGAAGATATCTTATACACATTCATAAGATCATCGAGGTAGTCCGCAGATTCAACGTCAAAAGCCGTGGACAAAAATTCTATGCCGATCTGTTCACAGTATCTTGCAAGTTCCTCATATTCTGCCTTTCCAAACGAGTCAAATTTCTTAAACAGAGAATACTGAGAAGTCTCTGATTCTTCAGTCGTATCCCAATATGAAGGAGAGTCTTTTGAAGCCAGAGTTTCTGCTTTGTATGTCTGGAATTTTACAGCATGAATTCCGCTCCTTTTAGCCTCATCTATCATTTTTTTTGCTGCTTCCATAGGAGTAATATTCTCTTTCTTGGCTATATCATAGTAATTTACTCCAATTTCCGCCATAAGAACAAATTCATTATTTGCAATTCTGTTTAAAATAACATCGATCATACCAAACCTCTTATTTTCATTCGCCAAAAATAATCTTTCTAACCCTGTCCATGCCATGCTTCAGATCGTTGCAAAGCATCTCATCATGCATATTTTTTCTGATCTGCGGGCAACCTATAAGCCACTGTATCGTATTGGAAAGCGTAAGAATATCAACTTCACTTCCCAAACCAAGATTAAGAAAACCATTACGTATATTTCCAAAATTGTGAAGCTTCTCCCTGGGGTTCTGTGCCATAAGAATTGTTGGCACACCTACAGAAGCAAGTTCCAGCATTGTCCTTCCCTGGGACGAAATGGCAAGATCAGCCTTTTCCATATACTCAGAGACAGAAGCTACATCCTGCAGTATTTCGATGTTATGTGAACTGCTCTGTATTGCAGAAAGAAGTGCATCCTGATTGCTGTAACCCAGACCTGTGATGACTGTAACATGAATACCGTCAAGTGGCATACTGTTTAGCGATTCTATTGTCTTATAAGTAAGGTTACAGGGATCTGTTCCTCCGAAGATAACAAGTATTTCACTTACCTTTTCTCTATATTCCGAAGGCGAAGCCATCAGAAATTCATCCCTCATAATATAATACTTAGAACCCCAATATATATTATCTCCCTTCAGACCTTCGCTAGGCTCATACAAATCATTGATGGTAGCATCCGCAGCCTCCGCTCCGGGACCGAGATCCTCAAAATTAACAATTCGAGCCTTCTTTTTAAATCTATTAATATAATCTTTATCTGTATTCAAAATATCATTAATGATAATATCCGGCTTTTGCTCGTCAACAATATTCTCGAATTCCTCCACACCTTTTACTGTCACAAAATGATATTTACTATTCGTTATTTTCTCTATTCCAAGATCGGATTTTTCATCAAGAACAAAAAGGACATCATGATCTGTCAAAGAATCTGCAATCTGCAGTCCTCTGTAAATATGTCCCATTCCGATTTTTTTGTATCCGTCTACCCTGATAATAACCTTTTTTCTGCGAAGCTTCAGTTCAGCAATGCACCAGTCATCGGGAGTGTCTATATCACAAGCCTCAATCTCAGGCATTTTAAATATAGATATATTATTTCCGAATCTTCCTGACTCTTTGACAAACTCTCTTTTAGTAATGACGAATGCTCCGGTTTCCTTTATATCTTCAGGCATATACTGACGGTTTACTCTTGCCTTATAATTGGGAACATATTTTCCGTTTTCATTTCTCCAGGATAGTCTTGGATCATTTACTCCCGAAATAACGGTATCGAAGCCGTTTTCGCAGAAATAATCGATGGCGTTATCCAAAGTTCCAGTGGTAAGAGTAGGCGTAGTGGGCTGCATTGTAATAACAATGTCAAAATTACCGTTTTGCTTCTCCATCTCATTTACTGCATGAAAAATAACAGGGTCCAGTGTGACATTATCCCCTGATAATTCCTTCGGTCTGTCTACTGTACCTGCCCCGAATTTTCGCGCTATGACTTTTATCTTCTCGTCCTCCGAGGTGACAATAACAGTAGGGTTGTACTTACTGGCCTTTCCACAGGCAATCGCGTATGAAATCAATGGTTTTCCCAACATCATCCTGACATTTTTACCGGGAATCCCTCTCGATCCCCCTCTTGCCGGAATTACTATCAAAACTCGTTCTTTCATTTTATTCCCCTTGAATAATCGAATCTAATTCACGCCTGATATTTTCCTTGGCATTTTCTTTCCAGAACTCTAATCCGGAATTATTTGTCTTAGTGTCCTCATCAACATATTTAACAAAATCGTCTACTGAAGTAACGAGATATGCATACCCCTGTTCAATCAACGGCAACATGATATCATAATGTCCTACATTATAAATCATTGTTCTTAATCCAAACCCCATACCCTCGAACACTGCTGTGGAGTAGGCTCCTACCTGCACATCTGCCTGTGCAAAAAGCTCATATAAGTCAATGTCACGGGTATGAATTACTTCTATGGATGAATTTGCCAGAGCGGGACGTTCTTTTTTCCAGCTGTCGTATTCTGACGGATGAAGCTTGTATATCAGCCTATATTTGTCACCTGGTAATGCATTGCATAATTGGACAGCAAACTCACTTAGCTGTTTACCAATTGTTCCCTGAGATACAAATACTATTGTTTTTCTAAAATCTGTTCGCTTGTAGCCTGCATACTTCTTGATTTTCTTTTCAAAATTAGGGAATCCGGTCACAACAATATTCTCTTCCCCAATGGGAAAAGAAATACAATTCTTCCAAAACTCAGAAAATGCGAATAGTTTGTCAGGCAATTGCGGAATTTTCTCACCCTCAGCATATTGATATGCTGCATGTTCCCGATACATTGTCCCATGCTGAAGTTCTACAGTGGGAATATGTAACTCCTTTGCCGCTTCATTTATCAGCATGCATGGCCGTTCATAGTGGACAACTTCCAGAACAACTTTGGGCTTTATTCTTTCCAGTATCTTCTTGTATCTCTTTTTCTCATAATTACATCTTATTACAGTCTCGGCACAAATAGATACAACCTTATCCAATGAGATATCCCAATTATAAGCATCCTTCATTTCAAATATCGCATCTTTGATCTGCGATCTTATTTCCGATTCAATCCGCGAATATCGTTTTCTATTCAGCTTACACAGATGTAGCTTCAATTTCGATTCCACAAGAATTCTGTCATTATAGAAGATATTTTTAGAATAGGTCGGTTTCAGATGGCTGAATTGAAAAGGCATCTCCAAAAAAACAGCATCATACTTATCCTTGACTAATTCATCTGTATATAAGCACTCATAGTCAGACCCATTAAATACACGCCTTGGATGACTTAACACCAGCATTTCCCTGGGGGTGTATTTGATCGGATATTTAAAATAGTCGGTCAATCTGCTAAGTGCTGATCTTTTCATTGCAGCATTGCTATTTGAAGCCCCAAGCCCAAGATTTGAGGCACAAATATCGTAATTCCAAAAATTGAATCTATTGAAGGTCCAATAATTAACATCGCAACACTTTATAGAATTTAATCCATATTTTTTTTCTATTTGAAGAAATGAATCGATATTCATTTTCCGGTTATCTCCACATATTATCCTAAAATGTGATGCGCTTTGAATCAGCCTATAATTTCCACAATTTAGCTTTAGACAATAATCTTTTTACGACAGCCTTAGTCACATATGGCAGTACTCTGCCAATGCTGCAGCCCGCATTTTGGCAATTATTATAGTATTTTTTTATATCAGCCGAAGTTCCCTTTTCAACGCAAAGCATTAGCTCAATACATCTTATGTGTATAAGGTAATCCGCATTTTCTTTGTAAATATAATGATATTTCTCAACAAGCTTGTCAAAACCGGCAAGCTGTCTATATAAATTTCTTGTTATAGCCTCATCGGAGTAATAATAATTGGTGTAGCACTCGTTAAGTGAGGCCACTTTTGATTTTTGGCATATTCTGATCCATAAATCCATATCCTGTGCCGAAGGGAAGGATTCATCAAAACCTCCCGCCTCATTGAATACGTTTTTCCTCATCACCGGCACGGAACACCCGCCAATGTAGTTCCATTTTGCAATAAGCGGATATAATTCATCATCTCTGACGCCCGGAAGGTCTTCGCGTATTCTGCCGTTCTGATGTCTTCTCATGCCGGCGTAGACCATTCCAGCATTTGTTTTTTCAATTAAGCTGACATGCTTTTCTATCTTTTCAGGATCCCACGTATCATCATCATCCAGGAAAGCTAAATACTCGCCTTCAGCCTTACCCGCACCGAAGTTTCTGGAAAAACAGGCTCCACTATTTGTTTCATTAACGTAATAGCTTATCCGTTCATCATTTAATCCATTTATGGCATCAGCCAATGTGTTCCCGCTTGGAGGATAGTCATTTACTACAATTATTTCTATGTTACCATATGTCTGCCGGCGGACACTGTCTATAGCCCTTATAAGTATTTCTGCTGAGCGTTTATAAGTTGTAATAACAACTGAAACCAATGGAACCATTTTTTCTACTCCATGATTGTTTTACTATAATGCTATCCTTCTAATAAGCTGTATATTTTTTCTTTTACTATATGCAGTTCCTGAGGAACAGCTATACTGTCTTTTCCTGAAATTGTTTCCGAGCATCCACCAGTATCAAAAGTAATAACCGGTGTACCGCAGGCTTCAGCCTCTAGATTTACTGTAGGAAATGTATCTTCATATGTCAGGTTGACAAAAACATCTGCCGCGGAATATATTTCCGCCAATTCTTTAGCACTACCTGTTTTAGGTAAAGCAATAATATCTTGATTCTTTTTATGTACTTCTTCAATCTGCTTTTGGGCTAATCCCACCAGCACAATAGCGTAATCACTTTTAAGCATCCCGGAAAGAGTTATATAATCGTATAATCCCTTTCTCTCATTCCATGCGCTGGCCACGCCAAGAATCATTTTCTTACCGGATAAGCCATGCTTTTCTTTAAAATCATTAGGTAATGGTTTGAATACCTCAGAGTTAATTTTGTTGTACATGACTTCAATGGGATATTCAGACAAGAAGCTCTTGCTTACCTCTGTCTGCAGCCACTTTGACGGAGTGATGATCG
>JAEEGF010073749.1_pt1 | contig 62746 bp, 50 predicted proteins | sample 9134171 | NCBI WGS metagenome assembly JAEEGF01 (sample SAMN16246542, study PRJNA631951) | gut metagenome | biome: gut microbiome; feature: rumen; material: AP-attached | host: Bos | place: Iran: Karaj | collected 2018-10 | reverse complement strand
CTCGTCGCCGAAGTTGCAGGTACCGCAGTCGAGGGTAGCCATCTCAGGCAACGGGTTGGTGTCGGTCGATTGGAGACGCTCGTCGGGAGTCATGCCGACGGCACCGCCAGTGGAAGGGATGAGGATGACGTTGGGGCACACCTTTAATATGGCCTCTTCGCACTCTTGGAAACGGCCACGGTCTTGGGTAGGCGTGCCGTCGTCCCAGCGGACGTGCAGGTGCACGATGGCGGCACCGGCATCGACGGCCGACTTGGCCTCACGCACGATTTCCTCAACGGTATAAGGCACATTGGGATTCTGTTCCTTGGTGACTTCTGCGCCGCAAATAGCAGCGGTAATAATCAGTTTATCCATGAACTATTAATTCTAAATTCTAAATTCTTAATTACTTTCTTTGGCAGTCTTTTGGGGTCACACATGTACCTGAAGCGCGGCAAACCACGATAGGCTCATCAAGTTCATCGGCAGCCGACGGAGAGATGTCGGGACGGGCGATAGCTACCTTGCGGGCTTCAAACTGCATGTGGCGTGAGGTGTTGCCTTCCTTGTCGATCCAGCCTTCAGCCTCGATATAGTCGCCAGCATAGACGGGAGCCAAAAAGTCGATGTTGTCGTAGGCGCGGAACAGGCCTTCATCGCCGTCACGCATAATCAAAAGTTCGGTAGCCACATCACCAAAGAGGTGAACCATGTGGGCGCCGTCAACCAAATTGCCACCATAGTGGGCATCCTTTGCGCTCATGCGCAGTCTGATCTTTGTTCTGTATTCCATATCTCTAAATTCTTAATTCTTAATTACTTTTCGACGTAGATTCCGTCCACGTAAATACCCGAGGCATGGACGCATTCGGGTTTGATTTCACCGACGGGGACCAGCTTCTCAGCCTCGACGACGACATAGTCAGCGGCGGTAGCCATCAGCGGGTTGAAGTTGTTGGTCGTGCCAAGGAACACCATGTTGCCGAATTCGTCAACGATATTGGCGCGCAGGAAAGCGATGTCGGCCTTCAGAGGCTTCTCAAGGAGGTAGTCTTTGCCGTCCACATTCACGACCTGTTTGCCATCAGCCATGATGGTGCCCATGCCGGTGGGAGTCAACACACCACCGAGGCCTGCACCGTAGGCGCGGATACGCTCTGCAAGGGTGCCTTGGGGAACATATTCCACAATCAAAGTGCCTTCGTTCTTCTGCAAGGCGGTCTGTTTATTAGTGCCAGTATGAGAGACGATAGCCTTTTTGACTTGATGGTTAGTGACGAGTTTGCCGTGAGCCACCTCATCGTATGCTGTATCATTAGCAATGATGGTAAGGTCTTTGACACCTTTGGCGACCAAAGCGTCAATGATTTGTACAGGGCTTCCCACGCCGAGGAAGCCACCGATCATAATAGTCATGCCGTCGTGACCTCTCTCGACAGCTTGCTCTAATGTAATCTGCTTGTTCATAATTTGTTATGTTAGAAATTTGTAAAAATTGCCGTTTTTCGGACTGCAAAGGTAATGTTTTTTATCGGGTAAAACAAATTATTTTTATTATATAATAGGCGGAAGCAGAAATAAAAAAAAGGCGTGGTTTAACGCCACGCCCTATTTAGGTTAGAAATAGTTTTTTTAGTTGTTGATTAAATCCACCGAGCCAAAGAGCCCGTTTGTCACGGATTCAAACGCCGCAGCGTAACCAAAGATGAAATTGAGCACTGATTTACCAGGTTTTTCGTTTTGCGAGGCGAAGACCTCTTTGAGTTGTGTTTTTAAAAAATCATCAAGGATTGGCTCGTTGCAATTCAGAGTAGCATTTCCTGTCATAGGCTTTTGTTTTCATTGAACATACACCTAAAAAACGGAAAATTAGTTTGAATATTTTACGGTCGAGCGTTTTTTTTGATAATTTTCTTAATTTCAACTCAATCAATAAGTTAGGCTCATCTTATGGGTTTCAGCCATCTTACGAAGATTGATCAATGCATAGCGCATCCGACCCAAAGCGGTGTTGATGCTGACATTGGTGATGTCGGCTATTTCCTTGAAGCTGAGGTCGTCATAAATCCTCATGCGCAACACTTCCTTCTGCTCCAGAGGCAGACGGTCGATCATTTTCCTGAGATCGCTGTGCACCTGATCCACAATCATCCCTTGCTCCACCGAAGGATCCGTGATAGGCGCATTATCGAGATAATTATAATCCTCACTCGACGACTCCACGACAGGAATACGATTCTCCTTACGGAAATGGTCAATCACCAAATTATGCGCGATACGCATGGCGAACTGGATGAATTTCCCTTCATCTTTATAAAAGCCAGCCTTAATGGTCCGGATGATTTTCACAAAGGTATCCTGAAAGATATCATCAGTCAGCTGTTTGTCTTTCACCAATGAAAGCACATAATTATAAATCTGATCCTGATAGCGGCTCACCAACAATTCAAAATCCGATAGACAGCCATTACGATAGCCATCCACCAGTTCTTTATCAGTTTTTCTTATTTCGGACATAGGGCCCTGTTTTTTTATGGCAACTAAGTGCGTGTTAATCAGGGTATAAATCTTTCGATAGCGTCAGTTTTAGTTTTGAATATGTTGGTTATTTCGGTGCAAATATACGGTTTTTTTCAAAAAACAAACAAAAAACATGATTTTTTTTCGTTGGAGGGCAATAAAATGGGCTTCTTAATATTTTCATACTTATTTTGTCTTCCAACCCCTCAAATTTCCACACTTTTCCGTATCTTTGCCGTTTCCAATTTTTAGAGCTTTGAAAGACAAAGAAATATCTTATATCACCATCCGTAATGCGAAGGTCAACAACCTGAAAAACATCAGCTTGCAAATTCCAAAGAACAAGCTGGTTGTCATCACGGGTCTTTCTGGATCAGGCAAGTCGTCGCTGGCATTCGACACGCTTTATGCCGAAGGGCAACGTCGCTATGTGGAGAGCCTCAGTTCCTATGCACGGCAGTTTATGGGACGTCTTAACAAACCCGACGTGGAAAGCATCACGGGCCTCTCCCCTGCTATCGCTATTGAACAGAAGGTCACCTCGCACAACCCGAGATCCACCGTTGGCACCAGCACAGAGATCTATGAATTTCTCAAATTGTTGTTTGCGCGAATCGGCAAGACCTATTCCCCCATCTCGGGCACTTTGGTAAAGAAACACCAAGTGAGCGATGTGGTGGAACACATTTTTAATCTTCCCTTAGGAAGCACTGCCTACATCCTTGCTCCCGTGTTTTTACCTCAAAATAGGACACTTGACGAGCATCTCTCCATTCTCATGCAGCAAGGTTTCTACCGCATCATGGTGGACGATGAAATCATTCGCATTGAGGATTATCTCTAACAGAAGAAAAACCGAAAGGAGCCTACGGTAAGACTACTTATCGACCGTGTTAAAGTCAACGGCCAAATACGCGAGGAACTCAGTCGCCTCTCCGATTCCGTGCAGACAGCCTTTTACGAGGGCAAGGAGACCTGTCTCGTTGTCGCCGAACAAGATGGCAAACGCACGACATCCGAGTTCTCCTCGCGTTTTGAGGCCGACGGCATGACTTTCGAGTCGCCAAGTGTGAATTTGTTCGCCTTCAACAACCCATACGGGGCATGTCCTACTTGTCAAGGATTTGGAAGCGTGATTGGCATCGACCCAGACCTGGTGATCCCTAACAAAGGGCTCTCCATCTATGACAACGCCGTGGCATGTTGGCGTGGCGACAAGATGAGCGAATGGAAAGATGCTTTGGTACGTGTGGCACATTTCTTCAACTTCCCCGTCCACAAGCCTTATTTTGACCTTACCGAGAAACAAAAAGAACTGCTTTGGACTGGAAATGAATATTTTGAAGGCATCAACGATTTCTTCCAGATGGTGGAAAGCAACTCCTATAAGATACAATACCGCGTGATGCTGTCGCGCTATCGCGGCAAGACCGTTTGCCCCGAATGTCACGGCTCCCGCCTAAAAAAAGAAGCGAGTTATGTAAAGGTGGGCGGGAAAAGCATCAGCGAACTGGTCATGATGCCTATTGAAGAGCTGAAACAGTTTTTCGACCATTTGAAACTGGAAGCCACTGACCAAAAGATAGCCTCGCGTCTATTGATCGAAATCAACAACAGGCTGGAATACATCTTGGATGTAGGTCTGGGATATCTCACCTTGAACCGACTGTCGAACACGCTCTCAGGAGGTGAGTCACAACGTATCAATCTGGCCACTTCTTTAGGAAGCAGCCTGGTGGGCTCCACCTATATTCTTGACGAGCCCAGTATTGGCCTCCATTCTCGTGACACAGATCGACTCATCAAAGTCTTGAAACGCCTTCGCGACATCGGCAACACCGTCATTGTGGTGGAACACGATGAGAAAATCATACGCAACGCTGACCACATCATTGACATCGGGCCTTTGGCGGGCGAGTTTGGCGGAGAGCTGATCTGTCAAGGAAGCTACGATGACATCATCCACTGCAAGAAGAGCCTCACAGGACAATATCTGACAGGTGAAATGAGCATCCCCGTCCCGCGACACCGCAGAGCCTGGTACAACGCCATCACATTGTCAGGAGCCAGTCAGCACAACCTCAAAAACATCAACGTGAAATTCCCTCTCAACGTGCTAACGGTAGTCACTGGCGTGAGTGGATCAGGAAAATCCACGTTGGTAAAGGACATCTTATATCCTGCAATGCGACGACGCCTTGGAGAGACAGCAGAAAAATGCGGCAGCTTCAACGCGTTGGAAGGCAGTCTGGCACAAATACAGGTCGTAGAATTTGTGGACCAAAACCCCATTGGAAAGTCATCTCGCTCAAATCCAGCAACATACCTGAAGGCATACGACGAGATTAGACAGCTCTTCGCTGACCAAAGGCTAGCCAAGCTGAGGGGCATCAAACCCGCCTATTTCTCGTTTAACATGCCTGGCGGACGCTGCGACAACTGCGAGGGCGAAGGTGTCACCAAAATCGAGATGCAGTTCATGGCCGACATCTATCTTCCCTGCGAAGTCTGTCATGGAACCAGATTCAAAGAAGAGGTTTTGGAGATCAAATATGACGGGAAAGACATCTCCGAAATCCTCAAGATGTCCGTCAATCAGGCCATCGAGTTCTTCAATACTTCAAGCGACAGGAACAATCCGACCGTTGTACGTATCATTAACAGGCTGAAGCCCTTGCAAGATGTTGGGTTGGGTTACCTCAAACTCGGACAGCCTTCCAGCACGCTCTCCGGCGGCGAAGCACAACGTGTCAAACTCGCCTACTTCCTCATCAAAGGCTCGGTAGAGAAACCCACGTTGTTCATTTTTGACGAGCCCACCACCGGACTGCATTTCCACGATGTACACAAGCTACTCGAATCATTCAACGCCTTGATTGACAACGGTCATTCTTTAGTGGTCATCGAGCACAACCTCGATGTCATCAAATCCGCTGATTGGATCATCGACCTTGGACCCGAAGGTGGTAAAGAGGGCGGCTATCTGGTGTTTGAGGGCACTCCTGAGGAATTAATGAAATGTGAAAAGTCCTATACCGGCCAAGCCCTTCGGTCTCCTGTCTCTTGACTTATTTAATTATAAAAAAAATGAAATCATCAGAAATAAATCACGAAATGAGCGAACGTCAACAAAAAGTTGTTGACACACTGAAAAGTCTGGGAATCGAATTCGACATTCATTTCCATCCGCCCATTCCCACCATCGAAGAAGCCATCAATTACTGGAAAGAATTCGACTCCACCCACTGTAAAAACTTGTTTTTCAGGAACCACAAAGGCAACAAACACTATCTGGTGCTGTTCGAGTGCATGCATCAGATGGACATCCACGACCTGGAACACAGGCTGCATCAAGGCAAACTCAGCTTCGCGTCGGAAGCACGGATGGACAAATATCTTGGACTGAAACCCGGCAGTGTCTCCCCCTTCGGACTGATCAACGACACCGAGCATCATGTGCATGTGTTTATTGACGAAAATCTGAAAAAAGCGGAACGGCTCAGTTTCCATCCAAACGACAACACCGCTACTATTGTCATTAAGAACGAGGACTTTATCAAATTCCTTAACGCAATGGGAAACAGTTACGAATTTCTCGAATTGTATTGACATTATTCAAAAATTTCATAATTTTGCACCGATATTTGAGGCGACCTATATGACCGCCTCCATTGTTTCATTAAAAACTTATTTATGGATTCTGAACGAATCAACGTGTGTGTCAACTCGGAAATTGGTAAGTTAGAGCACGTCTTGATACATACGCCCGGGGTCGAACTTGAGAACATGTCCCCCGAAACCGCTCATAATTATCTGTTTAGCGACATTCTTAATTTGCAAGTCGCTCAAAATGAATACAAGTACTTCAAAGGAGTACTCCAAAAAGTGGCCAAAGTGCATGAAATCGGCGATCTGCTGGCAGACATCTTGCGTAACGAGACCATCAAAAACAAACTCATTGACCGGATTTGCAAAGCAGAGAACGTGACGTATCTGACCGACTACCTAAAGGCGATGGATGCTGTGACGCTTTCACAGTTGCTCATTGAGGGTGTTCATCTGAAGGACATATCCTCCATTGACGACAATTATTTCTCGCTGCTTCCACTTCCGAACCTCTTTTTCATGAGAGACGCATCGTTCACCATGTTCGACAACCTGATGATCAGCAACATGGCCACCCAAGTTCGTGCCCGCGAGGCAATGATCCTTGAAGCCATTTACACCTATCATCCCATGCTCGAGGCCAGTGTGGTGAACCCAGCCATGAAATACAGTGCCATGGAGACCGGCATCATGGAGGGCGGCGACATCCATATCGTTCGCGACGACATTGTGCTCAGCGGTATGAGTGCCCGAACCAACATGCACGGCATTCAGGCCTTGGTCGAGCATCTCAAGACCAAGCCTGGTGTCAAACACCTCATCTTCCAGGAGTTACCACTGCAACCCGAGTCATTTATCCATCTCGACATGGTGTTCACCATGCTTGACGTGGATCGTTGCATGGCCTACGAGCCTGTGATCATGAGCGGCATGTACAAGACTTTCCATATCACCATCGACGGACAGAAGGCTGTGGGCAAGGACGAGCCCAACTTGGTTGTCGCATTGAACAACCTGGGCGTTCCCGTGGAACCCATCTTCTGTGGTGGCGGAGGCGATTCATTCCATCCTGCCCGTGAGCAATGGCACAGCGGAACCAATTTCTTCTGCTTCGCTCCCGGTAAGTTCCTCGGATATGCCCGCAACCAACACACCATTCAAGCCATCAACGACGCTGGCTTTGAAGTGGTTAAGGCTGTTGATGTGGTCAATGGCAAAGTCAACCTCAACAGCATTAAGAAATGTGTCGTCACCTTCGAGGGCAATGAACTCTCCCGTGGTGGCGGCGGCGCACGCTGCATGACAATGCCCGTGCAACGCCAAGCAGTCGATTGGTGAATGAAGAATTGAGAATTGAGAGGTTAGAGGCTAATTACCAGCTTCAACTCTCAATTCTCAATTCTTAACTCGTCCACCATGATCCAGGCTTTCTCGCCTGAATAGGGATGCCATTTAGGCAAGGTTCCAAAGTTTTCAATTTTCACACGTATATAATTTACATTGAGCGCATTGACTCGTGCTTTGGCTTCGACTCTTCCCATAGAAGTCATAGGATCGGGCATGGTGTACATGGGCAATTCAACAGGTTTCCAATCCGTATAATTGACTCCATCAGTGGAAAAAGCCACCATGATTTTTTTCGGCCATATCACCCAACGTTGTGGGTCATGAGCAATGCCGATTCGCAGTTGTTTGATATTCATTTCATCCGTTAACTCAAGGGTAGCTTCCATATCCTCACCACAAAAGCCCAACCAAGCATCTGCATACTCCCCTGCAACACCGCACTTACCATCCATCAAAGCAATATCCGCATCTTTAGAATAACGTGCAGCAGGCTCACTTACAAACGTAGTATTCTTGATAAAACAACGCTCGAAACAGCGATATACAGCATCAGAGCACTCCTTGCCTTTCGCAAATGCCTTCACCGTCACCATACAAGACTCATTGATTTGGAAAGGCTTCTTGTAACGGAACGACTTCTCAGTAGGTTCTGTTCCATCCAAAGTGTAATAAAGCAACGCATTTTCATCGGGGCACGACAAGGTGATTGTCAAGGGCTGATTAAAAACACGAAAATCATCTTTCCCATTCAAAGAAGCGCGTATCGAGGGAGCTAAGGTCAACAAAGAATCTACGTTGGGACAAGCAAAACGATACAATTCATTACTATCATCTTTTGTCACCAGATAGGGACGCATCGTAAAATCAAATTCAAAAGTGCCGTCTGCAATCAAGTACTTCTCATCCACATCAGGGCCACAAGTAGCCGTACCCAACCCTGATTGAAGCTTATCCAAATTCAAAGTCAAAAACGATGCCCGTTTTAGTTCATGAACACGATGAGCTTTGGTAAGCACTTCGTCCGAATAAGGATACATACTAAAATTAAACGGGATAGAGGAAGTCACAAACAAACCTACGGGACTATCCACATTCTCAACTGACATCCAACGCACATCACTATGGTTACTATTTTCTTGTGGCACAACATGTTGTTCAAATAAATCTAAAGCTTTCCTTGAATAAACTCCAAAGGTACCAGCAGCATTGCGACCAGGATAGTTTTCATTGTCTTTCCCGAAGAAACGGAGGTATTCATAGCCTTTAGGCAGACGCATCTGCATCCCAACTTTTGGAAGGAAGCTGACGTCACCCATTGTCTCAACACGGTTCTTAACTGTCACTTCACCATCAGGAGAGATAAGATAACATTGATTAACAATCATTTGAAGCTTTTCTGAAGCATCTTTTAGATGTAAAGTCTGTCGATATAAGACACGACCATCCGTCATGGCTTTATAAGAAGATGCGACCCGTTCAGACTGCAACTGATCCAGCCCGGCCTTTCTCCAAAGCTTAGCACCATGGGTATCCACCTCATCATTCAAGGTAGGACAACGCCAAAAGTTTGGCTTTAGATAATCAACAATAAGTTTTTGATTGTCAAATTTATAACCAACAACATATCCAGTCTTTGAATCAATAGCCATATCAAAATCAGCACCCACAAAAACCACCAAACCATTCTTGGAGTCATTCACTACGACCTTCCCTTCCACCTTCTTTTCCAACTTATCTTCAGAAGGCCAATCCAACTTGAAATTGTCGTATGCGATTTCTGTTCCAACGGGTCTGAAAGGGTCACCCACTTTCAAACGCACTGAAAAGCGAACAAAGAATTCTTCACCAGGATGACCATAAATCCTCAACCGCTGGATGTTAAAACGTTGCGATTCAAAAGGCTGTAAATCAAACTTCAAAGCTTCTTTCAGGAGACTCTTTTCATTAGAATATATTTCATAATCTACTTCAAATTCATTAATATTAGTAAAAGAATACCAATTAGTTACCTCAAACTCACCAGTCTTCAAATCCACTGCTTTAAACTTGATAGGCTGATACACTTTTTTCACTTCTTCCGCATGATGATGCGGGATGCGATCAGAGGAAATCACCCCGTTGGCACAGAAGGCATCATCATCGCCCACTCCGTATGCATGACCGAAATCACCGCCCACAGCGTATGAAGAATCGACGATAAAGCTTTGGTCCACCCAGTCCCAAATACAACCACCTTGAAGCTGTTCATTGGATTCGAAAACATCCCAATAGTCCTGCAAGCCACCCATGCTGTTACCCATAGCATGGCAGTATTCCACCATGACAAAAGGACGTTTTAAGCTATCAAGTCCTTCATCCACAAAACGTTGCAGGTATTGAGGACTCGCATACATCAATCCGATGACATCAGTGTTAGCATCATAGACGGCTCTTTCATAAGTGACTGGACGTGAATGATCCCTGTCTTTCATCCAATTGTAGGTATATTCGAAGTTGACCCCATTACCACATTCGTTCCCCATCGACCACATAATCACTGAAGGATGGTTCTTGTCGCGTTCCAGCATATTGCGATTGCGCGACCAAATCATGTCGCGGTATTGTGGGTCTTTGGCAAGGCTCTTTTCCCCATAACCTTGAGCATGTGACTCACAATTGGCCTCGTCCCAGACATAAAGGCCATATCGGTCGCAAAGCTCGTACCAATAAGGATCGTCAGGATAATGGCATGTACGTATCGTATTGATATTCAACCGTTTCATCATTGCAATATCCTTTTCCATGGACTCATGGCTAATGACATGTCCGGTGAACGGGTCATGTTCATGGCGGTTCACACCTTTAATTAATACATATTGGCCATTGATAAGCAATTTGCCATCCTTGATTTCCGAGGTGCGGAACCCAATGTTGTTTTCAAGTTGTTCCAAGACCTCACCTTTACGATCCAATATCTTGATTTCCAATTGGTACAAGTTAGGATGTTCAGCGGACCAAGGCCTGATTTCCGGCAAGGTGCGATCCAACTCCAAACGCGTCTTTCCCAAGGCTTCCTTCAAGGGTTTTCGCAACGTGAATATTTCTCTTTTTCTGGCAGATAATGTCACCACCAAATCACCATAACGAACAGCTTTTCCAGTAGGATTATCAATGGTAACATCGATGCTAAAGGTTCCATTTTGATACGTATCATCTAATCCTGCATGCACCTCATAATCAGATATATTAATGGATGGTTTTGAATAGATAACCACATCCCGCTCAATACCGCTGATACGCCAAAAGTCCTGACACTCAAAATAAGAACCATTAGAAAACCGAAACACCTTTAAAGCAAGTTTGTTAGTTCCCTTATGGACAAAATCAGTAATATCGAAGTCAGAATTGGTCTTGGAATCTTCGGTAAAGCCCACAAAATTACCGTTAATCCAAAGATAATAAGCCGATTTCACTGCCCCGAAGTTGATATAAACCTTTCGGCTCTTCCAATTCTCAGGAATTTCAAACTCGTGGATATAGCAACCCACAGGATTATCAATTGTTGGGGCGTATGGTGGGTTATTAGGGCGGAATTCATTATCGACATTAACATAAATCGCTGTGCCATAACCATTTAATTCCCAATTCGATGGAACCTTGATAGTATTCCAACCCTTAGCATCATAATCCGCTTTATAAAAATCCGCAGGAGCTTTGGCAGGGCTGTCCACCCAGTAGAATTTCCAGTCACCGTTAAGACATTTTGACCACTCCTCACCTACAGGGATTACGTTGACTCTTGGCGACACCTTATTAATTTCAAAGGTTTTAACATCGTTCCACGCGTTCAATTGCTCTTCAGTCTGGGCCTGAAGTCCATTGATAGCCAAGAGCAAAGCCACCATAATAGTTATCCTTTTCATATTATTAAAATTCTGATTTCCAATTATTTAACATTTCTCGTTCCATATCTGGAATCCTTTCCGACTTATTCATTGCTCTATCGAAGTAAACTACGACGGCGTGACAGAGGGTCTTCACCTCCCCTGTTTTCTGATCCACAAGGCGTTGAATCATTTTGAAGCTGGAATTCCCCACTTCAAGGATGGCTGATTCGCAAGCCAAGTCATCATGAAAATGAATGGGTTTCTGAAAATCGAGATCCACGTGCACCAACACATATTTAAAAGTCAACCAGTCGATTTGCGACTGGAAAGCAGATTCAAAGAAACGGCTTCGACCCATGTCGAAGTAATTACATTGCGACCCATTGTTCACGTGATTGTAAGGATCGAGGTCGCTCATACGGATTTGAATAGGGCAAGAAAACATCATGTTATTAAAGTCTTAAGTTGCAAAGGTAAGAAAATTCCAACTTTTTCAGTATCTTTGCAAAAAATTACGTTTCATTTGTTTACCGCTGATAAAAGTTATATTACCGAGATATGAAACTACGACAATTCAAAGCCAAACACCCTTTCACTGCGCTGATGATGGTGGCCATCATCATACGATTGTTAGTCGTCATCTTTGCACCAGGATTCGGATCGAACCATGACATTCAACAGCCCAGCCTCATCCAAGGGCTCCTGGAATGGCTGAAATCCAAGATAGGCATGGGCGAATCACAGGGGATGATGTTCCTGAGTCGGTCATTTTACGCCATCATCTCGCTCTTCACTGTCTCGATGGTGTACCGCATCTGTGATCTGCTGTCGAACGACAAGAACAAAGCATGGAATATTGCGTTGATTCCAAGCATCTGCGTCATCATGCCCTCGTTCGGAATCATCAACGACATCAGCTTTTTCCTTGCTCTTCCACTTCTTTTGTATGGATCCAATGTCGTGTTGCGCCAACAGGTGCTGATTGGTGCCAACCTAAAGGGGAAAGTGCATCGCACCTCATACCTCATCGCCGGCTTGATGCTTGGGTTATCCATGGCCATCTGGTACCAAAGTGCTTTCCTCTGCCTTGCCATCTTGGTAATGCTTTGTGTGAAACGAGACTACAAAGGAGCTTTGATGACCTTCATCGGAATCACCCTCGCCTTGTTGGTGATATGGGTGCTACTAATGATTCTTAACGTGAATCCCTGGAGCTACATCAAACCATGAACAAGGAAGAAGCCCGGCAGCGCATCGCCGTCCTAAGCGAGGAGCTTGAACAGCACAACTACAATTATTACATCCTCGCCAAGCCCACCATCAGCGACTATGAGTTCGACATGAAGCTGGAAGAGCTCTCCCGTCTGGAGCGCGAGTTTCCTGAGTTTCTCTTCCCTTCCTCTCCCACTCAGCGTGTCGGAGGTGGCATCACCAAAGAGTTCAAGAGCGTCAAGCATCGCTATCCAATGCTCTCATTGTCAAATTCTTATAGCAAAGAAGACATTGAAGACTTTATCAACCGCATCAAAAAAAGTGTCGATGGAGAGGTGGAGTTCTGTTGTGAGCTGAAGTTTGACGGTTTAAGTATCAGTTTGCAATATGAGGACGGCCAGCTGGTCAGGGCGGTCACACGAGGTGATGGCATGCAAGGCGACGAGGTCACCACCAACGTGAAGACCATCCACACCGTGCCGCTGAAGTTGCATGGCGACTACCCGCCTTCTTTTGAGATGCGCGGTGAGATTGTGATGCCTTACGAGAGTTTTGACCGTCTCAACGAAGAAAGAGTGGCCTCAGGAGACGACCTCTTTGCCAATCCCCGCAACGCCGCCGCTGGCACGTTGAAACTGCAAGATTCCCGGGAAGTGTCACGCCGACGGCTGGAGAACTTCTGCTATTATATGATGATGGATGACCTTGAGGACCGCTATCAGACCCATTATGAAAGCATGATGGCGGCTCGCCAGTGGGGGTTCAACATCTCTAACTTCATGGCACTTTGCAAGTCAGTCGAAGAAATCTTTGAGTTTATCAACTACTGGGACGAAGCACGGCATCAACTACCCTTTGCCATCGACGGCATCGTCCTGAAGGTGAACCGTTACGATCAGCAGCAGGTGCTTGGCTTCACCGCCAAGTCACCCAAATGGGCTATCGCCTACAAGTTCAAAGCCGAGGAGGTGGAGACAGAGCTACAAAGCGTTGATTTCCAAGTTGGTCGTCACGGCACCATCACACCAGTCGCCAATCTCGCACCTGTTTTACTTGCAGGAACCACCGTGAAACGCGCCACCTTGAACAACGAGGACTTTATCCAGCAATTCGACCTGCATTACGGCGACACTGTCACCGTGGTCAAAGGCGGAGAGATCATCCCCAAGATCATTGGGGTCAACTTCGACAAAAGACAGGCGGGGGCGCAACCCATAACGTTCACCAGGGTCTGCCCCGCTTGTGGCACAGCCCTCACACAAAAAGAGGGCGAGGCAGCCTGGTATTGCCCTAATGCCATGGGATGCCCACCACAGGTCAAAGGCCGTATCGAACACTTCATCAGCCGCAAGGCCATGAACATCGAGAGTCTCGGCGAAGGCAAGATTGAATTGCTCTACGACGAAGGATTAATCAAGGATGCCGCCGACCTCTACTCGCTCAGCTACGAACAGTTATTTGGACTAACAAAAGAGATCCCCATCCTTGACGAGAACGGCATTGAGACCGGAAAAAGCCGCAAAGTCAGCTTCAAGGAGAAGACCACGCAGAACATGATGGATGCCTTGGAGAAATCAAAGGAGGTTCCTTTTGAGCGTGTGCTGTTTGCCTTAGGCATCCGTAATGTGGGTGAGGTAGTGGCCAAGACCATTGTGGCTGAATACCATGACATCGAGGCCATCATGAACGCCAGTGTCGAGGAGTTAAGTGCCATCAACACCGTGGGGGAAGTCATTGCCATGTCAGTGAAGGCTTTCTTCGAGAATCCGGTCAACAGGGACATTGTAGCCCGTCTGAAGGCGGCCGGCTTACAGTTTTCCAAAGCTGAGTCACCAAAATCCGACAAACAACAAGTGTTGGCAGGTAAGACCTTTGTGGTGAGCGGTGTGTTCGCACATTATTCCCGTGATGGCATCAAGCAGACCATCGAGGATTACGGAGGGAAGAACGTGAGCTCCATCTCCGGTAAAACCGATTATGTGCTTGCAGGCGACAAAATGGGGCCAGAGAAACGCAAAAAAGCTGAGTCTTTGGGCGTTCCCATTATCTCAGAAACAGACTTTGAGGCGATGATAGGAATATCGGGTGAAGCTGCTCCTACTGAGGACAATACGAATCAACAGTTATCATTGTTTTAGTTTGCTCATTTTCAGGGTTCAATGAGACGCAAATCCCGTGTCACATACTAAGAAGCTTCTAAAAGTCCCAGACCAGCATCCTATTCATTGCTTCCTCAACGATAGCCCTTGGACATGCCAAATTAATCCGGAAGAAGCCAGAACCTTCCTTCCCAAAGTCAGTGCCTCGGTTAAAGCCCAGCTGTGCCTCCTGCGTCATTTTGCGCCAAAGTTCTTCCTCGGGGAGGCCATAGCCGTTGAAATCGAGCCACATCAAATAGGTTGCTTGAGGCTTGAAAAACCGCACCTTAGGCAGACGAGTGTTCAAGAAATCAGACACAAAGTCGATATTACCTTGCACATATTCAAGAAGTTGAAGAAGCCACTCATCCCCTTGTTCCATGGAAGCTTGAGTCGCTACTTTCCCGAAGATGTTACCCAGATGAGCCTCTAACGCCTCCACATAATGAATATAGGTTTTGCGAAGCGTCTCATTAGGGATGATCGCCGTGGAAGTGGCCAGTCCCGCCAAGTTGAAGGTCTTGGAAGCCGCATGGAACACGATGCAATGGTTCGCGGCATTTTCGCTCAAGGTGGCGTAAGGCGTATGATGATAGCCTGGAAGCACCAAGTCGCAATGAATCTCATCTGAGATGACCAAGACGTCGTGACGGAGGCATATCTCACTAACACGTTGCAGCTCCTCACGAGTCCAGCAGCGTCCCACAGGGTTATGAGGATTGCAGAGAATCAGCATCTTAGCAGTTTTAGCTTGTTGTTCCAACAAGTCAAAATCCATCTCATACCCTTTCTCCCCCATTTTCAAGCTGTTGTAAATGAGCTTTCTGCCGTGTTCAGTGACAGCATGATGAAACGGAGGATAAACAGGCGATTGAATAATGATCTCATCCCCCACTTCAGTGAAGGCCAACACAGCCATGTTAAAACCACATACCACACCAGGCACAAACGACATCCACTCGACAGGCACTTCCCATTGATGATGACGTTGCAGCCATCCCTTGATGGCGTTGAAATATGGCTCATCCTTGAAATGATAACCATAAACAGGGTGTTCAGCCCGTTTGATCACTGCCTCACGAGCAAAGTCAGGCGTCTCAAAATCCATGTCAGCCACCCACATAGGAAGCACCTTAGGATTACCAAACACAACTTTTCTCAAGTCGTATTTCACACAATTTGTGTTTTCTCGGTTTATTAGTTTGTCAAAATCGTAACGCATGAACTAGTATTTTAAAGTATTGCAAAATTCTGATAAAATTAGACAAAAAATATTTAAAATTTGTTAAAATTAAAAGAATATTACTAATTTTGCAGCATCAAAAAATAGGTTTTTCTATGAAAATTTTTGTTGCAAAACTCGCATTCAAGACCACTGCGGAGGATTTAAGGGCATATTTCGAGCAATTTGGTCAGGTGGATGTCTGCAAGGTGATTATGGATCACGAGACGGGACGCTCGAAATGCTATGGATTTGTGGAGATGCCCAATGATGACGAAGCATACAAAGCCATCGTCGAGACCGATGACATGGACTTCCAAGGCAGCGTTCTTCAGGTGAAAAAATCTCGTCCTCAAAACGAGAAGCCAGCCTCTGTAAAGACGGTTCGACAAGATACGCGTCCTGCAAGGCCACGTTTCACTAAGCGGTCAAACAACAACGAAGCTTAGTTTTGTGGTGATTTTTCTAAAAAAACACTTGACACTATTAAAAAATTCCGTATTTTTGCAGCGAAAATGATGGTCTGGTAGCTCAGCTGGATAGAGCAACAGCCTTCTAAGCTGTGGGTCTTGGGTTCGAATCCCAACCGGATCACATAATAACAACCCCTAATTGAATGGCATTCGATTAGGGGTTTTTTATATCATCAACAGAAAAAAGGAGCAGCTTCTTCCTTTTTGATTGAATAAGTAGTATCTTTGCATTCAAATCTTTCATCATGAAAACAACCGAACAAGACAAAGACTTTATGAGAGAGGCCATCCGCTTGGCCGACGAGAGTGTAAAAAACGGAGGAGGTCCTTTTGGAGCTGTCATCGTGAAAGACGGTGAGATCATCGCCGGGAGTTCCAACAGCGTCACCATCGACAACGACCCCACTGCCCATGCGGAGGTGAACACCATACGGCAGGCCTGTAAAAAATTGGGCACTTTTGACCTTTCAGGATGCACCATATACACTTCTTGCGAGCCTTGTCCCATGTGCCTCGGAGCCATCTACTGGGCACATCTATCGCATATCTTCTATGGTAACAACCGAAAAGACGCAGCAGAAATCGACTTCGACGACGATTTCATCTACCTCGAACTCGAAAAACCCATGAAAGAACGTTCCGTCCCCTTTACACAACTCATGAAAAGAGAAGCCTTAAAGACGTTCAAGGCGTGGAAAAACAAAGAAGATAAAACCGAATATTAGTTTTTTTGCTATCTTTGACGACGAAATAATAAGGAGCCATGAAAAAAATCGTTCGCACTGTATGGATTGGTGTTTTGACTGGAGTGGCTTTTCTTGCTGCTTGCACCACACACAGCCGTTTAAGCAAAGCGGAAAGAAAACAACTCAAGTCAGAGAGGTCTTCCATTGAAGAATCCCTAAGCCAAACGGTCAACCCTAACGCCAAGGATCCAAAACAACAGATGGAATACCATTTGTGGGAGATGTCGCAACGTCAACGCTTGAACGAAATCAACGAAATCCTTGGCGACTCGGTAGCGTTGAAACAAAACCAAAACGCCATGGGAGCTATCAAACATGAGATGGACAGTCTTTCCATCCTTATTGACCAAGAAACGCATCCTTTGTTATATGGACCTCCGCTAAACGACGATTTCAACACGAATAAAGAACAACGTCGCAACGAGCTCATCCAAAAAATCAACGATATTCGAAGAATCCTTCAACGTCGCGAAGGGGCTTGCATCTATGGATCGCCCGAGGTGATGGAGCGATACAAAAAAGAAACCCAAGAACTCAGAAAACAGCAGGCCGAATTGGAACAAGCGCTACACGACCTTGACAACGAGTGATTTAAAGTCGCCAGAAAGGCCCAAACTGTCTTCCTGTTAACAAACACCATAAAGCTTTCCATCTGCTACGGAAACGGTTCCGTTGCAATGACTTCGTCTCAACCCGGGTGGTCGTCACGTCGAATGGCTCACCAAGACGGGTAAGGTTCTTCCGCATGGCGGAATTGGTGATTCCCCACTTCATCAGAAACTGAGTGCTGCCATCGTTTTTCCCGATACGTCCTGTGCTTTTAGTCTCAAAATGATACACACGACAGTCCGCAATGCCCTTGAAATAACGCACCCCCGCCATCCACAATTTAGCGGTGAAGTCGGGATCGCTGTACATCCCAGGTGAGAACTCAATGCTATATCCACCCACCAGATCCCAAAGGTCACGATGCACGAGGTTAGGAGGCCAGGTGGCGCCTTTCCAATCATGCATCGGATAGTTCTGATACTCAGCTAAGAGACGGCTTTCCTCAAAGTTTTCCACCGTGTCGCCATAATAGGCAGTAATACCCACATCAAGGGCATTATGCGGTTGAATCATCGTTCCCGACAAAAAGAAAAAAGCGTCAGGCAAAGCATGAATCTCCTCCTCCAACGCCGTGTCCCATCCCGGAAGCACATACATGTCATCATTCAAATAGAACATGTAATCTGTCTGCACCTTGCTCCGCATCCTATTGCAAGCCATGCACACGCCGATGTTACGCTCCGAGAAAGTGTAGTCCAAGCCTTGTTCTTGCACCCACTGAAGAGTCCCGTCACTGCCCTCGTTGACATGAACAATGATCTGATGCGGTGCCGTGGAGTTTTTACGGATGCTTTCCACACACAGCTTCAGAAAAGGCAAATTGTTCCAAGTGGGTATGATAATCGAAAAACGCATGATGCAAAAATAGATAAAAAGAGCACCGCAATGAAAAAACAGCCGAAAAAAAACGTACTTTTGCCCCAAATCTCTATCTAAATAATAAATTTTTCATTAATGAAAGACTATCTATACACCCTCGAAATGGAGACCCGTGACTATGAGTGTGATATCCAAGGCATTGTGAACAACGCCAACTACCAGCATTATTTGGAGGCAACCCGTCACAAATGGCTCCAACAAGAAGGCTATTCTTTCCGTCAATGGCACGAACAAGGCATCGACGTGGTGGTATCAGAAATCACCTTGAAATATAAGACCCCCTTGCATGGCCAAGAGGCCTTTCTCTCCTGCCTCAATCTGCATCGCGAGGGAGCGCGTTTCGTCTTCGAGCAAGACATCTACCGCAAGTCGGACATGAAACTCTGCGTCTCTGCCACCGTGTCAACAGTAAGCATGATCAACGGAAGACTGAGCCGAGGCGAAGAAGTGGCTGCGTTATTTGAAAAATACCTTAAATAGTTAAGAATAAATAATTTACAGATTTTTAAACAATATAATTATATAAATAACTTATATAAAATAAAATGAGAAAACAAAAAACATCCAAAAAGAACGTGCTGTGGATGGCCATGGCACTGTTGATGCTCCAAGCATCATTATTCAGCTCCTGCAACAAGGAGAACAAGAGTCAGTACAAGTTTGAGACAGTGAAGGGTGACCTCACGGAGACCCGTCTCTACACACTTGACAACGGTTTGACGGTCTATCTGAGCGTCAACAAAGAAGAGCCTCGCATCCAGACTTACATCGCGGTACGCACTGGATCGAAGAACGACCCTGCGGAGACCACGGGGTTGGCTCATTATCTGGAACACTTGATGTTCAAGGGAACCAACCACTTTGGCACTACCGACTATGAAGCTGAGAAGGTCTTCCTCGATGATATTGAGGCACGCTATGAGCGTTATCGCACCCTCACCGACCCTGAGGAGCGCCGTGTCGCCTATCACGAGATTGACTCGGTGAGCCAGCTGGCCGCCCAGTATTTCATCCCCAACGAGTACGACAAACTCATGTCAACCATCGGAGCGGAAGGCACCAACGCCTATACCTCAAACGACGTGACTTGCTACGTGGAGGACATCCCATCCAATGAAATCGAGAACTGGGCAAAAATCCAGTCCGACCGTTTCCAGAACATGGTGATTCGCGGCTTCCACACCGAGTTAGAGGCTGTGTATGAGGAATATAACATCGGCATCGCGCAAGATAGCGATAAGGCTTGGGATGCTTTGTGCGCCCTGCTCTTCCCCACCCACCCCTACGGCACTCAGACCACCATCGGCACCCAAGAGCATTTGAAGAACCCTTCCATCACCAACATCAAGAATTATTTCAACAAATGGTATCGTCCGAACAACGTGGCCATCTGCATGGCTGGCGACTTCAATCCCGACCAGGTCATCGCCATCATCGACAAATACTTCGGAGCATGGCAGCCCGGCGAGGATGTGAAACAGCCTGAGTTCCCCGCCATGGCTCCCATCACCCAACCCAAGGACACCACCGTCTATGGCCTTGAAGCTGAGAACCTCTGGATGGGATGGCGTTTCGACCGCGGCAACAGCCTTCAGATCGACACTCTTGAGATCATCGGCCAGATGCTCAACAACGGCACTGCCGGCCTTATCGACCTCGACATCAACCAACAAATGCAGATGTTAGGTGCCTGGGGTGGTGCCATGACACTCCGCGACTATTCCTTCTTCATCATGGGTGGCACCCCACGTGAAGGACAGACCCTTGAAGAAGCCAGAGACCTGCTGCTGGCCGAGATTGAGAAGCTGAAAACCGGCGACTTCTCCGACGACCTCCTTCCCTCCGTCATCAACAACGCCAAGCTCGACTATTACAACTCGCTGGAAAGCAACATGGCCCGTGCCAACATGTTTGTTGACACCTATATTAATGAGGTGCCCTGGAGCCAGAACGTGAACCGACTGGACCGCATCTCCAACATCACCAAGGAACAAATCGTCGATTTCGCCAAACGCCACTTCAACAACAACCATGTGATTGTCTATAAACGCCAAGGCGTGGACAACAACCTGAAGAAGATTGACAAACCTCAAATCACTCCTATCCCCACCAACCGCGACTTGGTGAGCGATTTTGTGAAAGAAGTGCAGAACACTGAGGTGCAGCCCATCCAACCCCGCTTCGTCGATTTCAAGAAAGACCTAACCTTGGGCAAAACCGCCGACCAACTTCCTTACATCTATGTACAGAACAAAGAAAACGGTCGCTTCATCCTGGCCTTCCGTTATGACTTCGGCAAAGAAACCAACCTGAAATATGGCTATGCAGCAGAGTATCTCGACTATCTCGGCACCGACAAACTCACCAACGAGCAGATCAAACAACAGTTCTACAAGTTAGCCTGCGACTATCACATCATGGCTGGCGACCGCAACATCAACATCACCTTAAGCGGTTTGAGCGAGAACATGCCTGAGGCTTTAGCGCTGCTGGAAGATCTGATCCAGAACGCGAAAGTCGATGAGGAAGCCTGGATGATGTATGTCCAGATGGAGATGCAAGCACGCGTCAACGCCAAGACAAACCAAAGAAGCAACTTTAACGCCCTGGTACAGTACGGCCTTTATGGTCCTTATAACAGCATCCGCAACATCCTCCCCATCGACCAGCTGAGAGCCCAGAACCCGCAAGAGTTGCTCGACCTCCTGAAAGGTCTTTCCAAGTATGAGCACCAGGTACTCTATTACGGACCGATGACAGAGCAAGAGATGGCTGACGCCGTCACCAAGAATCACAAGATTGAAGGCGAACTCACCGCTGTCCCCGAAGGCCAACACTATATGTTGCAGCCCACAGCCAGCAACGAGATTCTCATCGCTCCTTACGACGCCAAGAACATCTATATGCGTATGCTTCATGACGAAGACCGTGCCTGGAATCCCGACGAGGCTGCCGTGAAGGCCCTCTTCAACGAGTACTATGGAGGTGGCATGAACACCATCGTGTTCCAAGAGATGCGCGAGGCACGCGGACTGGCATACAACGCCTACGCCGCTTACATTGAGCCCTCTTACAAGGACCAGCCCGAGTATTTCTTCACCCACATCATCACCCAGAACGACAAGATGATGGACTGCGTGAACCATTTCCTCCAGATCCTCAACGAGATGCCTGAGAGCGAACAAGCCTTCAACATCGCTAAGGAAGCTCTCACGAAACGTCTGGCCAGCCAGCGCACCACCAAGTTCAGCCTCATCAACTCATGGCTCACCGCTTGCCATCGTGGCATCGACTACGACATCAATGAGCGCATCTACAACGCCTTGCCCAACATCACCTTGAAAGACATCGTGAAGTTTGAGCAGGAGCAGATGGCCAACAAGCCATACCGTTACATCATCCTCGGCGATGAGAAAGAACTTGACATGAAAGCCTTGGAGCAGATGGGACCCATCCGTCGCGTCAGCACCGAGGAAATCTTCGGATATTAATTAGAACATCGAAAAACACGAAAGGGACGAAAACAATTTTGTGCTTTTTGTGTTTTTCGATATCAAAAACATCAAGCCATGAGACCACAGACCCTTCATCAAGAAAATCCAATTCATTGTAGCTTTGGACTTTGCAGCCTCTTGGCCTTGATTCTCACGGTCCTCTCCCTGACAGGGAATGCCCAAACCGCGGACACCCTAACAGCGGGAGGACCGTTTTTTGTCAATGATGGTGAGACACTCATCTATCACATTCACCGAGACCCCGAGGCACGAAAAGGCACCGTTTCCGACGCCCTTCAGAACGTCCCTGGCGTCAAGGTGGACACCGAAGGCAACCTCAGCCTGCGTGGTGTTGATGAGGTGCAACTGTTCATCAACGGGCGTCCCTCTCACTTCGATGAAGAGAGCCTGAAGAACTACCTGCAACAGGTGAAAGCCACAAGCATCGAACGCATCGAGATGATGACCAATCCCTCAGCACAATATACGTCAGCCACGAACACCGGTGTCATCAACATCATCACGAACCAAGAAAAAAATGCCGAACAACATCTCAGCTTCGGCTTCCAAGCCAACACACGCCCGAACCTTTCACCCTCGATCTCTTATATCTGGAATAACAACCGATGGTCGTTTCATGCCAACCTGAAAGGCGGTTTTTCAAGCACCAAAGAACACGAGGAAGGATATAGCTATTCCTTTGTAGATCATCTTGTTAGCGGCATCCCTATCGGCATGGACACTGCCAGTATAAAACAATATCACAGCAACGACACCACGCTCAATTACAGTGCGGAACTCTTCCTAAAAGCGGAGTACCGTCCCGATGCCAAGAACGATTTCATGACCTACGTCAGCTTCACGCCCAGTAAAAATCATTCGGCCTCATACTCCAGCACCTATCGTCATGAATACATCGACGACATCGGCGAGTATGACTATACCATCATCAACCACGACAACCAGCTGTTTCACTGGGGATCGGCAGGCATGAGCTGGCATCACCGTTTTGACAGGCCCGGTCAGTATATGAGCATGGAACTGAATTCCGATTTCGACTTCGGGGGAGGCATCACCCAAGAGACCAGAATCTTCAAAAACCAACCCGAGTTGAACCGCGACATCAAAATGTTCAACGACTTCACCGACATAGGCTACAACGCGAAAATTGAATATATCCATCCCTATCGTCTGTCAGGAAAAGACGAAACGAAAAGCCAACAAGGAGAGTTCTACTTGAGCATCACCGACAACAGGAAACCTGACAACAACATCGGTCGATACGACACATTAGGTACAGACGGCTATGTCACCGACTGGAACCGCTCAGAGAACCGTCGTTTCACCCGGCACCAAACCGCAGGCACGGCCATGGTTCAGCATCACTTCGGGGAGGCTTTCACCGTCAAAGGCGGTGTCAGTGCGGAGACCACTTGGATCAAGTCAAGGTATTTTGACACTCCCCAATATGACACTTTAATGCGGTTTACTTACTTGCGTCCCTCGCTACATCTCTCCTACCGTACACCTTCGATGCATAACTTCAGCTTCAGCTATACCCGCAAGAGCAACTATCCTTGGGTGCGTTATTTCACTCGCAGGAAAGACTACCAAGAGGAATCGTTCAGCACAGGTAATCCAGCGTTAAAGCCCACCATGGTCGATGTCTTTGAACTTGCATGGGCCAAATACGACGACCGTCTCGGGTCGGTGAATGTGAAGGGCTATTTCAACAACTCCATCAATGCCATCAACATGGTGAGCGATGTGGCTTACGACTCCTTATGGGGAAGGCAGGTGCCGTTCACGAAGCCTGTGAATCTGAACCAGTACTACGAAGCTGGAGGTTCCTTCAACCTCACCTACCGTCCCAGTGCCATGTTCAATGTACGGTTGGAGGCCAATCTCTATGACTCTCATATCGAGACCTATTATGAAAAAACCCAGGACAGCTTGATCACAAGCAATTTATGGGCTTATAGCCTACGAATCGGCAGTTGGTGCAAATTATGGAACAAGTTGGAGTTTCATGCCACTGCCTACTACAACTCCCCCACCCAGACGCTTTTTGCCATCAGCCAAACCGCCTACGGAATCGACTGTGGCTTACGAGCCGACTTTTTCGACAACCGGCTCTCCCTTCTCTTCAACGCCTTCGACATCTTCAACTGGAACAAAGAGGATAACTACACTAACAATCCTTATTACATCTCATACAGTTCCAATAAAGCCAACAGTCGGTATCTCAGCATTGAGGTGGTTTACAAGGTACTTTAACTCAGCTTTTTTAGCTAGTCCATCTCTCAATGCGGCATTGATGCTGTTTGGTGTCGCGGTCGTAAGTGATGCCCACCAAGAGGAGACGAGAATTGAGAGTGGAAAATTGAGAGTTATTATTTGACAAGGGAAGATTAAGATATTGGGCTACTTTGGCGGGAGACTGCTTACGGTGGATTTGATCGATGGCGGTGTCAACAGCCTTGTAGTATTTCAACTCGATGATGATGGCGGGAGAATCGACGTTCTTGCGAGGAATCAGCACCAGGTCAGCGAAGCCCTTGCCCGTGGCCAGCTCACGGTGGATGATATAGTCGTTGGAAGCGTAATAGTAGGCGATGCTCAACACACAAGCCAATGAGTTCTCGTCGTTATAGCTCAGGATACTCGTATTCTCATCGTGGGCGGCATCCACGCCACGGGCCACGGCCACCTCGTCGCCGCGGAGTGTCGCCTGGAGGAGTTGTTCAGAGGCTTCGAGTGCCTTCATCACAGGCATCCAGTGGCTTGCCTCCACTGCGTTGACCATCTCGCCAGCCACTTCCTTGTTTGGAATATAGCATTCACTCTTGCGCCAGTCATAGCTGAGGTAGCCCAAATGGATGAGGACGGTCAGCACATCATCTTTAGAATGGATGATTGACATGTCGTTTTCGAACTTCGTGGGGTTCACTTTGCATCGACCTCCGGCGAGCATCCGAACCACATCGTCCTTCAGACCTTCATAATTCATCTGGATGTAATGCGTCACCGTGTCGTAGGATCCTGTAGCCGACCAGAAGCTGCGGCAGCGGCCTGCGTCAATGGCCTGCATCACCGAGTTAGGGTTGAAGATGGACACTTCGTCACCGATCTGATAGCCGTCGTACCATTTCTCCAATTCATCATAGTCCAGATGGTATTTCTCTGCCAGGGCTTTCACCTCGTCTTTAGTGAATCCAAAGAAAGGGGCCATCCGTCTTGGTTCCACCATGGAATACTCGATGAAGTTATTCAAGGCAGACTGCGTCTTATATTTCTTGATAGGAAGGATGCCCGTCATATAGACACCAGCGAACACCTTGAGGGATTCCCTGCTCTTAAACATCCTGCGCAGCCAGTCCACATAGCGGTCCATGGCCACTGAACCTGAAGGATACTCTCTACAGATGGCGTCCCACTCGTCTATAATCATAATGAAGTGCTGATTTTGTGTCACACTCACCCGTAGCAGATAGTCCATCAGGTGGTCTCCAGGTCTCACAGGAGTATCAGGATAGGTTGTTGCCACATTATCCAGCAGGGCCTCATCCATTTTATCCACGATGTCATCATTATGCCTATCGGCGATGAAAGTGGTCAAGTCAAGGAGGATGACGGGATACTTGTTCAGGTGTTTCTCAAACGATGGGTCTTTGGCGATTTTCAGGTCTTCGAAGAGGCTTTTTGAGTCGCATGACTGGTCGTAGTAAGCGCATAGCATCGTGGCCGCCACAGACTTACCAAAGCGGCGGCTTCTTGAAACGCATGCGAAGCGACGTTCTGTAAAGAGTGTTCCATTGACGAGGGAGATCAGCTCCGACTTGTCAACGTACTCACCATTTCTGACGCTTTGAAACCCAACATTGCCAAAGTTGATATGCACGCCCATGTCTTTCTGATTTGGCGCAAAGGTAGTCAAATATTCCATTTCTTGCAAGTTTTTATCATTTCTTGCTTGCAAAGGTAATAGAAATATTTTAATTATTACATTACTTACAATTAATTAATTACAATAGTACTAAAAGAATAAAATCATTCCAAACGCAAATACCAATCATCAGGTGTCACCTGACGTTCATGGCAATCCGGATCCAGCATAAAACGCAGGCCTTTTCTCGACCACGGGCCATCGGTTTATATTGAAACTTGCTGAAACGGCTTGTATTTTACTCGTTTCAGCAGGTTTCGTTCCAACTCTCAATGCGGCATTGATGCTGTTTGGTATCACGGTCGTAGGTAATGCCCACCAAGAGGAGTTGAGAATTGAGAGTGGAGAGTTGAGCGTTGTTTTTTGACAAGGGAAGATTAAGATATTGGGCTACTTTGGCGGGATACTGCTTACGGTGGATTTGATCGATGGCGGTGTCAACAGCCTTGTTGTATTTCAACTCGATGATGATGGCGGGAGAATCGACGTTCTTGCGAGGAATCAGCACCAGGTCAGCGAAGCCCTTGCCCGTGGCCAGCTCACGGTGGATGATATAGTCGTTGGAAGCGTAATAGTAGGCGATGCTCAACACACAAGCCAATGAGTTCTCGTCATTATAGCTCAAAATACTCGTGTTCTCATCGTGGGCGGCATCCACGCCACGGGCCACGGCCTCCTCATTCCCTTCAATCGTATTACGCAACAACTGTTTTGAGGTCTCGACAGCGTTAACCACATGGTTCCAATTATTCATCTTGATAGCATTTACCATTTCACCAGCCACCTCTTTATTAGGAATATAGCACTCACTCTCTTTCCAATCGTATGACAAATAACCTAAATGTATGAGCACCGTCAACACATCGTCCTTTGAATGGATAACCGACATGTCGTTCTGGAATCCAGTAGGATTGACAGGACATCGCTCACCTGCCAACATACGAATAACATCATCTTTGAGCCCTTCGTAATTCATTTGGATATAATGCGCCACAGCATCGTAAGCACCTGTTGTCGCCCAGAAACTGCGGCAACGCCCTGCATCAACGGCTTGCATCACCGAGTTGGGATTGAAGATGGATTGCTCGTCACCGATCTGATAGCCATCATACCATTTCTCCAGTTCATCAAAGTCCATACGGTACTTTTCGGCCAAAGCTTTTACCTCATCTTTTGTAAACCCAAAGTATGAAGCCATCCGCCTTGGCTCAACCATGGAATATTCTGTGAAATTGTTGAGTGCCGACTCCGTCTTGTATTTCTTGATAGGAAGGATGCCCGTCATATAAACCCCGGCAAAGACTCTGCCTCCCTCCTGACTCTTGAACATACGGCGCAACCACCCGACGTAACGATCCATTGCCTCGGCACCAGGTGCGAACTCCCTGCAGATGGCATCCCATTCATCAATAATAAAGATAAATTGCTGGTCTTTGGCTTCATTTATTCGGATAAGATAATCCATCAGCCTGTCATCCGGTTCAACAGGAACATCAGGATAGGCCTTGCCGACATCCGACAACAAAGCAGCATCCATCTTGTCAACAATATTGTCGTTTTTCCTGTCGGCGACAAAGCTCGTCAAGTCGAGAAAGATGACCGGATATTTATTCAGGTGCTTCTCGAACGAAGGATCATTGGCAATTTCAAGGTCGGCAAACAGATGGCGCGAGTCACACGACTGGTCATAGTAGGCACACAGCATCTTGGCTGCCACCGACTTGCCGAAACGGCGGCTGCGTGACACACAGCTGAAGCTACGTTCTGTGAAAAGCGTATTATTGACGATAGAGATAAGCCCCGACTTGTCAACATATTCACCGTTCCTTACCCTTTGGAACCCAACATTGCCTAGATTGATATATGTGCCCATACCTTTACATTTTTTGCAAAGGTAGTAAATTTTTAATCATCTGCAAAAGTTTTGTGTAATGTGATTTAACTATTGGTTACCGATTAGGCAGCCAATCTTCCATCACCACCACCCTTTCCACATTTTTTTCAATCTTATCAGGCAGATTACAAAAGAAATCCATGGAGAGCAATTCTTCCAATTCATCCACGGTGCAGGCGCAATCCATCAAAGGGCAATCTTCTCCCCCATTCCGCATCAAAAAAGCGATAGCTGAATAAGAGTCATCCTTGGGGACCATCAGGGTTTTAAAACAGGCATCAGGGACGGCGACGCCATTGTGTCCGATCCGCAGTGTGTCTTCACTCAGATAGACGGGACCGCACACGATATAAACCTTACCGTACTGTTTTGCCCAGCGTCTTGTCCTTTCTTCCAGCTGGTTCCACTTGCCGTTGTTGAATTTGGTTTCCTGCGGGATGCAGTTGGTGAAGTAAAAGCTCTCGACCATGGCCAGGCTGTCCCATTTCATATCACCAGCTGGAGCCAGGTGTCCCCGTGAATATCCAGAGTTGCGGTAGTCATCATGGTCAGCCTGAAGTTCATGGCAATCCGGGTCAGGCATGAAGCGCAGACCTTTTCTCGACCAAGATCCATCGGTTTCTTCGGCGGTGAGTTCGTAGGCGACCCAGTTGGCAACCAAAGTTGACGGATTATAGGAGACGGTGTAGGCGGAATGAAAAAAAAGTGTGTCTTCAATTGAAACTTTTGGCACCTCCATTGCCTCAGGTTGTACAGGCTCAGTCATTCTTAACGAATGACATGAACACGAAAAAAAAGACAGCAAAAAGACTATGTACAATACAATCATGACAATAAACCACCTTCCTAATTGATTGAACATAGTCTTCATTGTTATTTCAGTTTAATTAGCCCTTAATCGACCGCTGTTTTCCTCCTTCTCCATCTCACAATCTCACCAATCCACATTACCAACGAAGTTGAGGCAACAATAATGATCCAATCCCACAATGCTAATCCTCCTGCTTCAACATTAAACATTTCCTGAAGCCCTGGCACTTCAATAATTGCTACTTGGCCAAAGAACACCACAAGAGCAATAGCAATAAAACCACGTGTTTCTTTCCAAGAAATAACTTTAAAAGCAGAATCATTGGTCATAAACACTTTTGCGTTGAACATATACCAGAAGTGTAGCATCACAAAAATAGTGAAGAACAATCCAAGCTCGTAAGACGATAAACCGTTGTAAGCACCCCAAGTGAAATCAATATGTGTCAAAGAAGTGACATCGGCATGCTGGAAGAATAACAAAATTGCCAATAAGATTGCTGCAAATCCAAAACCTACTCCAAGAATGTCTTTACCCATTCCTTTAAGGATGTGATCATTTACTGAGCGAGGCTTCTCCTGCATAACCTTGTGAGTCGGCGGAAGAGATGCCAAAGCAATAGCGGCAAACGTGTCCATAATCAGGTTCACCCAGAGCATCTGGGTAACTGTCAATGGTGTGTCAGTACCAATAAATGCACCAACGAGAACGATAAAACATGCCGCAACGTTTACGGTCATTTGGAACAAAATAAAGCGTTTGATGTTTTTATACAGCGACCGCCCCCACATAACTGCGTTGGCTATAGTGCTAAAGGAATTATCGAGAATGGTCATATCGCTTGACTCCTTTGCCACGGCCGTGCCATCACCCATTGAGAGGCCAACATCAGCAACATTCAATGCAGGTGCGTCGTTGGTACCGTCACCAGTTACGGCAACCACCATATCAAGGCCTTTTAATATACGCACAACACGTTCCTTGTCGTTCGGCCTTGCTCTAGAGATAATCTTTACATCAGGGAGTCTTTGCTTCAACTCATCATCCGTCATTTTGGCGGTTTCTTTACCTATCATGATATTAGCGTCCGTGTCGGAATCCGTCCACAAACCCAATTGGCGACCAATCTCCTTGGCTGTGCCAGGAGCGTCACCAGTGACAATCTTCACCTGTATGCCCGCGTCAATGCATTCTTTGATGGCGGCTGGTACTTCAGGCCTAATCGGATCGGCAATGGCAACAATGCCAAACATCTTCATACCCGCAACATTTGCTTCACTCAAATGACCCTCAAAAAAGACATCCTGATCATCAGTCAAAGGCAAATAAGCAAAGCCCAGGGTTCTCTTCGCTTTACCTTGATACTCTAGAAGCTTGGCCTCATAGCCTGCCTTTTCTTCTCCAGCAACATCTGTGTACGACATCACTATTTCAGGAGCACCAATAACATACAGCACCTTTTGGTTCAGCACCTCTGACTTGACGATGGTAGCCATATATTTCAATTCGGTTGAGAACGGGAGCCTGTCGATAATGGTAAATCTTTCTCTAATTGGCAGGTAATTGATGCCCTGTTGGTGAAGCCACAGGAGCACAGCACCTTCAGTAGGACTACCTATCGATTTGATTTTATTTGGGTCAGCAAAGTCTAAATTCGCCGTTGTATTCACTGCGATACACTCCACCAACAATCTTGAGATCTCATCACCTGAAAGATTTCCGCCATTAAGAGCTGCAAAATCAGTCTCGCTGACCTTCATTTGGTTTTGCGTTAAAGTGCCAGTTTTGTCAGTGCAAATCACAGAAGTGGCACCCATGGTTTCACATGCATGCATAGTTCTGGGCAGCGTATTCTGCTTCATCAAACGTTTCATGCTGAAAGCCAAGCTCAACGTAACAGCCATCGGAAGACCTTCAGGAACGGCCACCACAACAATGGTAACGGCAATCATGATGGTATCAAGCACGTATTTCACAAAATCAACCCATCCAAACGTATCAGAGAAGTCAGCCTTCCCTTGGAGAAAATATACAACAAGACGGCCAACAATAATCAATCCCGCAATAATATAACTTGCCTTTGTAATCAAATCGGCCAATCCGTCCAACTTCTCGCTCAAGGGAGTGGGATCGCCTTCTTCGACCTGTGCGGCTTCAAACACCTTTCCGCAATCGGTGGCATCGCCAACTTTGATGACCTGTGCAGTGCATGATCCCTCAACAATAAGGCATCCCTTCAGAATCCGATACATCGGATAAGTAGCATCCTTACTTACCTTTTCTCGGTCAGCGGTTTTCTCGCACGGAGGCTCGCCTGTAAGCGACGATTCGTCAACCAACAGATTATATGACTCAAGCAAATCGCAGTCGGCAGGAATCTCCTCACCCGTATCGAGCAAAACAATGTCACCTACAACGATATCTTTTCTTGGCACCTGACAAACATTATTATTTCTAATTACTTTCACCAAAGTGTCATCATTCACCTCGTTCAAGCTCTGGAAAGTTTTCTCATTACTTCGTTCAAGGAAAAAACCAACACCTGTTGCAAGGAGAATGGCTACAGCGATTCCGATGGGTTCAAGATAAGGTCCCCAACCAGTTTCCCCGCCCCATACACCTTGGTAGAACGCAATGCCTCCCGAAAGAATCAAAGCGTACATCAGAATAGTAATGAGTTCATCTTCAAGGCCGCCAAAAAAAGCAACAACAAGACCGAAAAACAACAGCGCACCCAGCACCGCAGTTCCTATCCAAATGCCTGAAGGTAATGCGCTACCCCAAATACCGAATCCGATGACTGAAAGCACAAGCAACAAAATAAGGACTTTAATCAATGGATTCTTGAAACATTCTATTACTTTATCCCAGAATGTTTCTTTTTCAGGAGGCGTTAATACGTTAACGCCGTTCTGTTTTCGGCTTACTAACACTTCCGCATCAGAAAGTCCAGAATAGTGATGAAGTTTATTATCCATAATAATATGTGTTTAAAGTATTATTTCATAGTTTTGACAAAATCTATTTTTTATGTTTAACCATATTTTTCAATCACAGCTTGCAAACCATTATGATAACCTGCTCCTATAGAATCAACGAACCATCCATCTTTAGCTCGTCTGATTTTAATAGTTTCTAAGGCATTACAGTCCTCAAACTTTTCAGAATAGTGTTCCTCAAAAACTATTTTGTTGTCTTTCAAAATTATTATTCCAAAATCACCTTTAAAACTAAATCTTGTATCATAAACTGAGGCAACAAACAAAATCTCTTGAATCTCAGGTCTAACTTTATTTAAGTTAACCACAAATCCATCAGAACAGTAATCGTAATCTGATTCAAGTTCAAACTCTATTTCTACTACTGATGTATCTGGATCACACGGTCTATCTTGCCTTGATTTAGATAATGGTAATAATAGGCTGCAACCATCAATAGTTCTACAATGTGAATTGTAGAAAACGAAATAGTTGTCACCAAGTATTTTGTTTTCTTGCGTTAGAAGCATCGCAGAAAGATCGATATCTAATAAGTTATTATCCCAAAGGAGTAACACTAGAAAAGAACTATATGGCAAACGTTGCGATGGCATAAATTCAGCATCAATTATTTGCTATTTACATACAAAAAATCATTTGTACCAAGTCGTGACTAGAAATACTAATTCCGTATGTTCTTTTGCAAATTGAATGAAATCATCCACATAATGCTTTATGATTTCAACGTTCAATCTTTTAGTAGGAATAGCATAACTTTGCCCTTGCAGCCCTACACCTTGCCCTTGTATTGCACCAAATTTCAAACGAGCTTTACAAGCAGCACCACCATTGTGTTTGCCGCCAAGATTACTGCCAAACACAAATATTTCGTTTTCAGCAAGAATATCAATATACTCCGGAGTAGTCCTGTGGTTTCTCATATACTTTATTAATATTCGTTAAACCTTAATGATCTCACCAATAGATGATTATTCAAAGACCTCAAGGAAACCCTCTAAAGCACTATTGAATAATTCAGCTTGTTTGTCAATTTCATCTTCCGCCATCTTAGTGGCTCCTTTAACCAAATAAGCGTAGCACTTCCCTTCCAGTTTTGCCAATTGATTCAACTCTTCATCGCTTAATTGCCATTCCTCTGCTTCTGCAACTATTTGTTCGTATTCTTCAGCTGCAAGCTCCCAATCATCAATAGTATAGTTTATTGAATTGTCTTCTAATTCATTAGCCAATGCCTCCATTCGAGAAATGGGATCAGAACTTCCTCCACACGATACGATGCAGAGAATAATAAAAATACACAATACAATATGCCTTGCTGTTCTCATATTACGATTCCATTAATTGTCTTATCATTAAAGAATTCCTCCTCCTTTATTTCTGTGGTCGAGAAATTCTCATACTTTTCATCATGAACCATATTGATTTTTAAATGATAGGAGTTGGCTTCAAATGGACTTTGTCCAAAATCAAAAACATCATCACTCATTTCATAAGTTGCCGCTTTCGAAAATTTCCCCGACCATTCATTATTCTTAACATATTTCATCCAGTCATACCCAAAAGTCAGTTTAAGGTAATAATTACCAGGAGGTATTTCTGATATAGTTGCAGTCGTGTTTTCTCTTACATATACATATCGAACAGTTTTATTCGTGTTCACCTCTACTATTTTCATTGCCATGCCAAACCCTTCACCTATCTCAATGTCAAAATAATTATCGAAAAGCCCCTTGATTGGGACAATTCCATATTCACTTGGGAGGTCGCCGTTTTCTGGGTTCTCGAACTCCCATCCTTCCTCAAGCATTGTTTTTTGTCTTGATGTTGGTTCGCTTTGGTTTGTTTTGCTCTTGGTGTTACCTCCACAAGAACAAAACAAAAAACAACCAATCATGAATGTTATCAATCCTGCTTTTGTCATCTTTCAATCAAATTAGGGAGGACTCGACGCCCTCCCTATGTTTTCAATTACCGTACTTCAAACGATAGTATTCGTTTACTTTCGCTTGAATTTCATCATACATGTCACCTAAAGCTTCCATACGAGCTATTCCATTCCCATACTCGCCTAAGATGACTTCTTTTGCCTGCTTATCAAGATTCTCCCATAAAGTGGCAGCATCAGTATTGGCAACCGCCTGTTTTATTTGCGTTTGAGAACTTCCAACAGACTTATTGGCCACTGCACCGTTTACGTTTGAATTCTGATTATTGCTGACACTTCCGTTTGTAACAGATGACACTGGGGTTTCAGAAGTCGGAACTGACGGCTGGGAAACTTCAGGTTTCTCTGTAGAAACAGAACCCTTTTGTCCTTCTTCAGAAGAAACTGGTGGAACTTCAATGTTGTCAGTAGGACTATCAGAATCCCCAAACTCACCCAGTTGGTCAGCAGCCTCTGATTGCTCATGAGAACCCGGCTGTGAATAATCATTTTGCGCGCTCTGTTGCGTATCGTTATTGACGGGAATAGTTGATACTGCAAGAGGTTCCTGCTCTGTCTGACCCACCTTGCTCTTGTTAATTAGAGCATAAATGCCGCCAGCTAAAAGCAACAAAACGATAGTCCCTAAAATGAATTTCTTACTTTTGGAAAGGACTAGAGGATTCCCGTTACCTGAAGGTCCAGAGTTCCCAGAACCCACGGGAGTAGTATCTACACCTTTTTCTTCAACCACTCCTCCTGACTTTTCTTTGAGCGTCACTTTACGCCTTATATTAACGTCAGTTCTTGTAGCAGAGGCTGATGGTTCTGGCTTTTCTGTTTTCTTTTTCAGTGAAACTTTTCTTTTGATTTCAACCATGTCAATTGCAGATTAATGCGAATCCTGGTATCTCGTCAAATGCTGCGCCTAGCTCAAGAACACGGCTCTCGTTTTTCAACGAATTGGTGCCGTTTTCATTCTTGATAGAACACACGCAATAAACATGACCATGATCTTCGGAATCAGCCAAAACTTCAAGGTAATCGCCAGAGTCGCTTTGAACCTCGATACGAGCGTGATCTTCAGCAAAAGTAACATCCTCTCCCTCAATTGCCGCTCCATAGTTCACAACACAAACGTATGCCGTGTCAATGTCGTCAAGTTTAGCAATGTTAATCTGTTCAACTTCCTCGTCTCCCGGCTGAGGCTCTTTGTTGTCACCCATGTGCCGCATGTATGGGAAAGCGTTCAGGTCGCCCAAATCAGACATCTTGTTTCTGTATTCGTTCGAAAAAACGCCACCAACTTGACCATCTTTCTTCTTGAAAAAGATGCAAAGGTCTTGGTCGGTGTCTGTACCCCAAATAAGTTTAACTTTCAACTTGCCATTGAAAGAAAAAGCGATAGACTCTCCCTTACGTTTAAGGGTCACTTTCTTTTTTAATTGAACTTCTGCCATAGCTTTAAGATTTAAAATTAATAATTATATAAGGTTGTCTATTAAAAATCGAAATCGTCATTGGTAAGGGGCTTCTTTCTTCCTGTAGCATTCAAGCTTGTTTTATTAAAGAAATCATCATTTTCCTCCTTCTCTTTCTCCTGCTTTTTCGGAATTGGAAAGTCGAAATCATCCTGTTGTTTTAATTCTTTTTTTTGTTTAGCTGGTCGAGCCGGTCTGGTTTGTTTTGACTCACCATCATCGCCGAAGAAATCGTCATCTTCGCTCCTTTTAAAACCGATAGGAGGATTTTTCCGAAGCTTTTCTTTTCCTTGTAAGTTTCTTTCCGACTCCTCTTCTCCTGCAAATATTATTGCTCTCAATTCCCTTAACACGTCAGCTTCTTCGGGATAGGTTTTTTGCAATTCACAACAAAGTTGAACGGCACTTTTCCATTTCTTATCAACGATTAACGCTTTTACTGAATCCACTCCTTGCTGAAACTCTTGCCTCCTCTTGAAAACAACCAACTTGGCTTCTGCTTGTTCCAGTTTCAATCTTATCTTCTCGTCGTTTTCGATTTCAAGATACTGTTTGCACAAAGCAGTCACCTTTTCCCAATCCTCTTCCCAAAGAGCGGCCTCAATTTTGTCTGCTAGTGATTTCAAACGAACCATCATTTGGGCTTTCTCTTTTTCAAGGTTGCGGAATTGTTGAATGGTTTCACTCCATTTCCTGATATTGGATGGATCAACTTCAATTAATTTTTCACAAATACTAATTGCCTTACTATAATCATGGGAAAGATGAGATTCTTTAAGTTGCTCTTTCAGACTTTCTAACATGGAATCCAAGTCCGATTGCTTCTGTTTTATTTCCTTCAATCTTTCTTTAGCAGATTTATTGGAATCATCCAAAGCCAATGCTTTTTCTAATTCAGAAACAGCTTCTTCATACGACTTTTGTGCAATAAACAAGTCCGCCCTCGTCAAGAAGTCTTTAACTTTTTGTAACTTCTCAATTGCAAGTTCAGCTTCTTCATGTATTCGTTGAGCCTCCCTGGAACTAGTTCTGACATTAAGTGCCGATTCACTTTGTGACAGCGCATCCTGATACTTGCCTTCTTCTAAGCTTTTTTTTGCTCGCTTGATTATTGTATTGTATTGGTCACTTTTAACTTTTTCCTCTGAAAGCAACCGTAGAGCGAGTTCTTTTTTCTCTTTTGCTTGTGAGTCACCAAGCTTGTGTTGCAAGGCTATTTCGCACCAATCCCGCATTTGCGCATAGTCTTCTTTCCTCTCATACTCTTCAACACGAGCCATCGCTTCCTTATACTTGTTTTCCGCCTCGTGCGCTTCTTTTTCTTCTTGTTTTACCTTCCGTCTTAGTTCATCAGCTATTTTCCTATTTTCCTCTTCTTTTATGGCATTTTCAACGCGTTTTCGTTCAGTCTCAGCGTTTGTTAAAAAAACCTTTGATGCAGCTGAAAACTGACTGCAGTCCATCCTTTCATAAACGCTCACGGCACTTGCCAGTTCTGCCTCTTTAATCCGTATAATATTGTTGTCTGAAAGCACAAAATGTGAACTTACACTTTTTTCAAATTGACTATTTGAGAACGTGTTGCCCAAAAACAATATACCTTTGATATTCTCATGGGGCACCTTTGTGCTATTTACAAAATCCGATATTGCTCTCACAATGTCATTCACAATCACATCTGTTCTTTCATCCACGGCATTTTTCATCAAAGAAACAGATGTTTCAATGAATGGTGCATTTGAAAAAGTCACGTTTGGAATGACGAATGGCTTAATACTACTGGCTCTGTTTAAACGTTCTATCCATTGGTCAACGAACTGGCCGAGTCGTAAATACTCCGCTTCTATTTCATCATTATTTTGCAAAAAATGTTGTCGTTTGTTTACCTTATTCACAACCGCTTCCAACAGGGCTCTTCCCCGCAAATCGCTACCCATTCCCAAAAGACACTCTTCCCCCTCTCGGACAAAAACCTTTTCCGTCAAACGATACAGTGAATAATGCAAATTTTCATTACAAGCATTTAGGACAATGTAATGACCTTCTTCTGAAATAACCCCTTTTTGTCTGGCATTTTCCAAACACAAATGATCAATCCTTGCAATGTTTTCTATTACATTGAACCCCTGTTCCTTTAGTATTATCAGAAATTCCAGTTGCGCTTCAATAGGAATGTCAACAGAGAAAGAAATATAAGTTTCAATATCTGCTTCTAATTCCAATACGGCTTTAATATCAGTAAAAACACCCGAAACCTCAAAAATCCTTCTTAGGCTTTCCTTTCTTCCATATCGAGAGAAGAACACCCTTGGATCAATGATTTTCGAAAAAACATCACCGTAATAATGGTTCTCTTTGTTCCTAAAATGGCATTGGTTTGCCTTTCCATAAACAACATTGTCGTTAAATTCATCCTCAAAGAAAAACAGCCAAATTCTATCCTCTTGGTTGGGCAAACTCATCGGGCGCGGTACACCATCAGTGCATACCGCACCGATGATGTACCATTTATCAATATATAACGCCAATGTTTTCATCTGATTCCAACCTTTCTCAATTAGCTGAACACTTTCTTAATTAGCACTTCCAGGAAACACGCACCTTCTGCAATAATAATCGGTTGATGATAATGGAATCCATTTGAGCTGTTATTCCGAGCTTTTTTGTACTCATTGTCTTTTGTGACAAAAGCCGAAATCCTTGCAGGAACATCCACAACATCGTCTCTCAATGTTTTATCAGCTTGTTTGTACAGACTCGTCTTTTGGCTTACAAAGTCAATAAATATGTCCATGTATTTCGCGAAATTAACCGCTCCAGAAAAATCGAAATTATTCATCTCATTTGCGAAATAATCACCGGTGAGTTCGTCCTCAACGCTCAACATACGAGCATTACCATCTGCTGTCGTGTAACTGACATTCTTTTCTCCACAAATATCCGACTTACATCCATTGTCAATCTTAAACAACTCACGCATATCGCACAAACCCTTGGCAACTTCCGCTTTGTTATCAACTTCAATCTCATCACGATACTTTACAACCAAATCGGTGTCACAAACACATTTTACACCAGCATTAACACAGTTTGAGTAATAATCGCTTGTAGCGTGACGGCCAGCAGAGTTGCGCAGCCAATGGAACAAACGCCCTCCCTTGCCAAATGACAAAACATCGATGCGTTTTATATTGTCAAGGTGATGCATTTTTATAGTCTTGCCTATTAACATTCCTGAATAGAAAAGCAACAAACCCGTTACATAAGCGGGAATGGTGAATACCACTTTGGCATTTGTGTCAATCGAGGAATAAAACACCTCGTAATCTTCTGCTGTTTTTAACTGGTCAAAAATGTTATTAAGGTAATACGGGGCTTTTGACGGCTCATTCAACATTTCTTTGATATTTGCAACATAAACCCCTGTTTTCTTTCCTTCGTGGAAACTAACCAAGGCTTCACGAAAAGTTTCAGATTTTGTCACAGCATCAAAGAAAACGCCAGCCGCCATACGTACAGAGCTTTCTCTATACAACGAAGCCCGACCACCATTCTCTGGGTCTTTGGCAAGCAACAAGATATCGCTAGTGCTGCCACCAACATCAATACCAAGAAACATGTTATCTCTATTCAACCCAAAATCTTGCGACAGAGCAAAACTGCAAACTGCTTCGGCTTCTGTAACACGGTTTTCAGGTAATTCAACTCTGCACCGAGTGATTGGTGTCATTCTTGTTAACTCCTCAAAAATCTTCTCAATGTCATTGACATCAGACTCCATCATCGAACCAGGATAGCTCCAATTAATTTGAGTTGGCTTAATTCTGTTCTTATATAAATAGGCGCATGTTTGAAGCCACATAGATTTCATGAAAGCCAACTTCTTTGGCATACCCTTGTCAGAGTCAAGCCACTTCATATTATAGTGCAGGATACCAGCTTGTGTAGTGATGTCAAACTGGGTCATCTTATTAACCAAAACATTTGGCCTGTTGACAGGAACCCCTCCAGCAATCTCTTCGGTTTCCCTATGTTTATTATACCGAGAATCGTGTTCGTGTAGCCATGACTTCACTTGACCATTATCGGAAGGATAATTACTAAAGAACAACAATTCATCATTGAGCGCCGGGGATCTCCTGTCGTTATTCTCCTGACCCACCAATACAGCTCTATAGTTTTCGAACTTAATAGGCATGGGACCTCTATCATCCGCATTGTAATATACACATGTATTATTACTGCCAAAGTCAAAACCAACAATGGCATCAATATTCATGTCAACGGATGTCCTATCCTCAATCTCCGTCTGTCTAAACATCAAGAAACCTGCATGTACCTCTTTGCCTGTTTCTTTAACTATAGCAGACAATCCCGCCATAGGTTTGTCTGATGAGACAATATTATATTTTGGCAGATCATCTCCCTCTCCGCTCGGATAAATCACCAGTTTTTTTACATCAACTTGCTTTTGTTCGTCGGGTTGCAATTCATAACGTGAGGTTAAGAATTCTCCATTGATATTTCGAACAATATCACCCTGCCATCTAAAAATCGGCACAAACTGTTGTTCTGCTTCAGCAGTAAATTCAGAATACAAATAATACTTATTCCATCGTTCCGAAACAAAATTAGGCCATAAAATAACTTTTCCGGGATCGTTTTGCCAACTAATTTCATATTCCCTGGTATTCAAAGCAACTTCTTGCCCATCAATTTCTACCAACATAGAAACAGCAAGCTGCCCCGAATCAGTTATTGTTGCCTTCAATCGAGAGTTGCCTCCTTGTGTATATCCCAAAAGACCCGAAAGTGAGTTTTTGAAAATATCCAATCCATTTTCTGAAAGAGGCAACGAGAAATAGTAACAACTATTGTCTTTAATATCTCTTACTTGTACATAATAGATGGGGCCATCCGACCGTTTTGGCCGTTGATTTGCTTCCTCTGCCCAGCCAACCACAAATCTATCATTACTTAATAGATTTTGCACATCCCCAATCACTTTATAATCGCCGTCGTTAGTATAGGTAAAAGTGAAATCAGGCTTTAAATACACAGGAACATTACTATTCAAAAGTGTAGAGAACGGACAACGCAAATTACTGTATTGAGCAACCGGCCCCTTATCAACTAATTTACCCTGACCTTTCTTGAAAAGCTCATCTTCCCATTTTCGACTAATTGCTTTAAAGCCCGAAAGATCTAATTTGCGTTTGTCTCTCCGTTGTGAATTGACTTTCTTTTCAAACTGCTCTAAATTCCCATTCATGTTCTTCACAAACAAGTATAGTTTTTGTAAAAGAGCTGGAGTTGAAATATACCTGGTGGGGTCTTCAAACAATCCGTTTCTATACCAATTGATATCCGTCATGTCAGCCTTCAGCTTTGAGTAATTCACGCCCGTGAAGAAACCTGTCATTGGCGACGTTCCACCCACAAGGTGATTCTTGTAATAAATTAACTGAATATATGGCTTGGCATCAGGGTCTTTCGACAATGCATCTTGGTCTGACCAAACATCGCTATCATCAAACAACATCCTGCCAAAAGCCGAAGCAATGTCATAGTTATCACCCGTTGAATCCATAACGATTGGTTCTGAGAACTTGATTCTATCTGGGAACAACGCCATCACAGCAATCAAGCCCTTCCACTCTGCACAAAGCATTTCATAGAACTGGTCTAATCCAGAAGACTCAATATTGGGATCAGGGTTGGCGAGGGTGTCAAAGGCAAACTTAAAAAGCCTGGCTCTTGCCCATGGTGAAGGCACTCCAGATATTAGGGCATTTAATTTGTCTGCCGTCAAATTATCCAAAACCTTCCCTGTATTGATGCCTTGTACATAGGAGAAAGCATCGTCAAGGTCATTCCAAACACCTTGGGTTCCTCCTTTTGTCGTATAACTCTTTATCAATAGTGCTTTTGTCATAGTTCAATCATTTGAATTGGTAAAGTGAAACTAAAGTATCATACATCTGCTTCAGCAATTGTTCATGTCTATTAGTTAGCGAAGCAGCTTCGTTACTCTTCCCCTCGTAGATCTTGAGAAAAGCTTTTTTAAACTCATTAAACTTGGGTTTAATTGCGGATGCACTAAAATGGTTATCCTTTCCTACTCCATCTTCCTTGTACAGTTTTTTGTTCCAATCGCATTTGCTCAATTCCTTTCGCTTTTCTGGAGTAAAGATTTCCGAATTAAAAACAAAGTTGTCTCCTTGTCCTGCTGACCGATACAATTGTCTCAACCAACCCTCTGTTAATCTATCCTCTTTGTCTAATCCAAAATGGAACAAAGCAAAGTAATCTTTCAGTCCATTGATTTGTACAACATTAACATCAGAGAATCCTTCAATATGCTGATCCCCACTTTGCAAACCGGCAACAAAATCATAATCTGTGTCATTGCAAAGAATGGACGAAATTACCAGCATACCGAATTTCTTTGCGAATTCCTCTGCTCTATCTTGTCCAACAAAATCCTGAAACTCCAGCTTACCGTCATCGTTCACCGATCGATACTGATAATCGGTTGTTTGTTCCTCTTTATTAACATTAAGTCGTGATTCATCAATGCTATAGAAATCCAAAGCCGCACATGCAGCAAGTAGTTCAATGTAATGAGAATCGTTTTTCTGCTTATCGCCACCTGTGATGGTTTCATTGATGGCATCCGAGTTCTTTTGCATAGGATTCCAATCAAGCCCAGGAGTGCCCATCATATAGAATTTTTGATACGTTGCTTTTACTGTAGCATCGTCCTGATAGAACATCATGGCTGCTTGTGAATTCATTGCAAACTTATCTGACGTAGCAATGATTTTTTGTTCATTGCGCTCTGCCTCTGATGGCACCTTGAAATTAAAATAGGCCGTCAACAAAGTTGAACCAAAAAATGCACTGTTCAAAACATCCACGGAACCGTTGGATAAAATATTGGCCGCTTCTGATATAGCTTGTGGGATAATTGGAATAGAAGAGGCTCCTGTTCCACCAAATACAGACCCTAAAATAAACACTCTGGGATGCCCGTTTTGTGCAGCATTAATTAAAGCTTGAAGAAAATCTTGTAGTTGGTTTTTCCTCGTTTTTTTAGCCTCCTCAATAATGGAATGATACATCATCATCGAGCCAAGATGAGTTTGAGCCCTGTATCCATGACGAAGATTAAAACCTTCAACATCATCAGAAAAAACCAAATCTGCTAAATCTGTTTTCTCCCTTTGATTATATTGAGTGTCACCATAACCAAACACATCTTTAAAGGAACTCTTTTCCTCATAATTTGGACTAAACTCATAATATTTCAGGTTAGCAGAGAAAAACGTATCCTTATTAGCTGTTCTATTCTTCGCATCCAAAGACTTCACTTTAAGATAGGCATCCTTTACTGCTTTCAGACGAGCAAAGTTACCATTGTTCTTATCTGTGTCTAATGCCAACAAATGCAGGTCTGTATCGTCAAACATGCCAATGCCACACAAATGGATAAGCGACTCAATACACCGCATCCCTGTTCCTCCGATACCCAGTACAAAAAATTTCTTTGCCATATTCTATTATTTTTTATGTTTGAAGAAGACGGTTGCAAACTTTGATTTTTTGAAAATCAAGGCAATAAGAAAACCAAAAAGCAGATAACCTACTACCGTTATCAGAAGACACAATAGATTGGTCGAACCAAATTGACTTTGAAATCCGGCATTTCTAATAGTAGCCATAACGACAGTTTGGTTGTAAACCCAAAAAGCCAAAGCCGAAACTACACAACACAAGATAAAAACTATTCTTCTTGCTATGTAAGAATTGTCCTTTCCTCCTTTGTAGGGGATTAAAGTTGTTATGACAAAAGACACAAGAAGTGCCACCGCCATAACCACAACCGCACAAATAATAGTTTCTTGCTTTAATGCGGTCAATTGTGAAATGGTTGTTACTGGATGCTGTTTCTGGCAAGAAACGACAGAAAACGCTAATAACATCAGGACAACAAGTCCGAACAAACCAGTTTTTTTCATTTCATTATCCCTAATTCCGTGTCGGGCACAACTTTTTGATCGTTATTTATTTATGATTAATATTTATTACTCCTAACATATATAGTATAAATGGTTTTACCCTGTATCAAGCCTTCAACGTCTGTCTTAGACACAGCTTGTTTGATGCTTTCAGCAATTGAACGATTGGTCTCTCCTGGTCTATCTATTGACTGAAATTCGAATATTGCTTCAGCCATAGGATTATGAGAGAAGTTGTTGATGAATGATTTAACGATGATATCTATCTTGAAATAATTATAAGGTTTACTGTCTAAAATCTCAGGATTGAAATTCTGTACATCAAAATGAATGTTGATATCTCCATGTTTTTTGAATTCATCTTTGTCAAGTTTCATAAAATGTTCGGCAGGGGATAGTTGGATAGGCATTACATCTGTTATTTGAGATGCCGTAAGACCAGAATCAAGGCTATCCACAAAAGCTGTATATACCTCGTTAATATTAGTAACGACGAGTTCAATGTCTTCTATTCGGTAGCAACCACCTTGGAAATTTTTATCCAGTTTTAGACCACTTATCACCGGCTCTCCATCCGGAATCAGCTCCCCTGTTTTTTCGTCGTATGCCTGAAGGATATATTTTTCAATATTCTTCCAATCCATCAAGCTCCAATCCTGTATTTCATAACTTCCATGTCCTTCTGGTGTACATTCCAGCAATTCATGTGGCGTTGACGAAAACTCAAAAGCAGTATTTGTTGTCATCAAAGTTGGATTATTAGCTGTTAGGTGATAGTATTTTACATCTGGATAATCCTCAAACCTAACATTCTTCCGTACTCTATCAAAAATATTATCCTTGAGCCGTGTATCTGTGAATAAAAAATAGAATCTCTTCTTATCATATAGGTGTCCATGATAATATTCAGTGTATGGTTCAGAAAACACATAAATATCATGGCCTCGTTTTAGCCATTTCTCAATTGCCAGTGCCATGTATGGATTATTCGGATTATCTCTCGTAATAGTTTGTTCATAGAACTCCCCATCTGTAAGAAGTACCGCTTCCGTTTTACCATTTGCTATATCGTTTACAGCACCAACCAAGTCCGCGTAGTTTACTTCATTCACAGAACGAAGTAAAGTATAAACATCTCCATTTTCTTTTGTAATATCACTGCCTTTTATCGACCAGTAACTCTTAGTAGCATTAGATATCGTAGGAACCATATCCATGTAAAAATGCGAAGCTGGAGTCTGATTTGCACCCATAGCTTGAGCAATACATGTCGAATAATCAACATATAAGGCCAAACTATCCTCAATAAGTTCATCTTCCTGTGCCATAAAATAAGCATGATGGAAATCATTGAGATAGTTTATCTCTGTAGGTGTTCCAGATTGCTTACAACTAGTCAATGATAAAAAGAACACTGATAATAGTAAATTTGACAAAAACAGTTTTTTCATACAAACTATTTTTTCCTCCGCCAAATACCCGAACACGGAATGTAACATTTTAACTATCTTTGCTACACACAAAAAGAAAGCGGGGTATCTCTTGCTGCTGTTCCACTCTTTAGGTCCTGAGAAACCCGCACAAGGAACAAGCAGCATAGATACCCACGCTGAAACCGTGGGCATCTACCTCCGCTCTGTTTCTGCTTGTGCATATTGAATTTCTCAGGTTCAAAGAGTACAAAAACAAGCTCGGCAAACGCCTTCTTTACAATATGTCTCCCCCATCGCCACATCCTTCGCAGGATGCTACCGCATGGGGAATGCAAAAATAGGAAATAGTTTTAAATAGCCAAGGTTTTTTCTTGGCTTTTTTGCAGAAAAACAAAGGACTTTAATAAATAAGGAAAATCACTGTTTTATAATCCTCAAAAAATCATCCAACGATAGCACATCTATAAATGGATAAACTTCCTGCAACAAACTTATTATCATCCGGATCAGTGGTAATCAAGTTAAAATGATAATAAGGAGTGATAAACTCAACAAAACTACTATTAATAAGCGACCTAACTACGACTTCCACAGTTTCTACATCTGTAAGCCTTTGAAGTATTTCTGTGTATTCCTCCAAAATCTCATTGGTAATACACATGGTATTCTCTCCCCTCTCAAACGACAACTAGACATCATGATAAATACTTTTCTCTGGAACACTCTGAATAAGGCAATTGGTGTCAAGTACTATCCTCATTTCCCAAGTTTATGCAAATCCATACTATTGATCTCATCAAGCCTCTTCTGATCAAGCACACCTGAATCCCATAACTCATTTAAACGCTGCTTCATCTTTTTTGAGTAATATTGATAGCACCTCCTTAAGCTCATCAAGACTTTCCTGAGAACTATCAATCGCAAACATTCGAAGCAATTGTATTTGGGTCGGATTAAATACTGTTGTTGCTGCTTGTTCCATCTCTAAATCTCCTTTTTTTGTGTGCAAAAATAATCATTTTTGCATTAATAATGCAAGCTTTTCATCATTCTATTTTGACCAATGACGATTATTCACATCAATTGATTACCTTTGCAGGTTTAACAACTTTCCCTATGCACTCCTACAACATCATCGGCGATATCCATGGACGCGACGCTTGGAAACGGCTCGTGGACGAGAACTGCATCAACATCTTCGTCGGCGACTACTTCGACCCCTACCTCGATTTCCCCTTTGAGGAATTGGAGCGGAACTTTCTGGAAATCACAGAATATAAAAAAGAACACAAAGACCAAGTGGTGCTGCTCTATGGAAACCACGACATGAGCTATTTCCCCGAGACACGCGACTATACCAACCGCTATGACTTCGTGAACGCCAAACGGATACGAGAGCTGCTCGACACCACAAAGGAACTGTTCCATGGGGTGGCTTACGCCATCAGAGATGAATATCTGGTCACCCATGCCGGAGTCACCTGCTTGTGGAAAGAAAAATACCTGCCTGATGTGGACGACATCAACCCTACCAACATGGCTGAGGCCATCAACGACCTGTGGAACAAAACAAAAACTCCCTTTACATTCATGCCAAACCATCAAGATGCCATGGACCATAACGGCGAAGATCCTCACCAATCACCCTTATGGGTGCGTCCAGAGGCACTATGCTTGAATAACCTCTACCACGACACCAAAGTCAAACAGATTATCGGACATACCAAAGTGAAGATAATCAAAGAAGTCGCAGGCATCATCATGGTAGATTGTCTGGATAGGGTGGCACAGTCCTTCAAAGTGATTTGAAACCTGCTGAAATAAGATTTTTTTCTCTCGTTTCAGCAATTTTCAATATTGAAAGTTGCTGAAACGAGATTTATTTTTACCTTTGCAGCAGGATACAAATGAGCCAGTCACATGAAAAATAAAGAAAAAATGATTGGTAGAGAACAGGAAACCAAACTGTTAAAAGAATACATCAACTCCAACCGCTCGGAGTTTATCGCTGTCTATGGAAGAAGACGTGTGGGAAAAACTTTCTTCATCCGACAAATCGTCGGTGATAAGGCGTGTTTTGCCCTCACCGGCATGGAAAACGCCAGCATGAAGGACCAACTTACCAACTTCTTCTTCACCTTGAGAAGAGTGTTTCCAGAAGCCACCCAGCCCAAGTCGTGGATCGAAGCCTTTGACAAACTGGAGACCTATCTGGAACACCGCCCCAAAGGTAAAAAAATCATCGTCATCGATGAACTGCCATGGCTGGATACCGTCCGTTCAAAGTTCATCTCAGCCCTAGAGCTGTTCTGGAATGCCTGGGCATCAGCACGCAACGACATCAAACTAATCGTCTGCGGTTCAGCAACCTCCTGGATGATCGACAAGATTATCAATAACCGCGGAGGACTGCACAACCGAAGAACACACCAAATCTATATCGCTCCATTCACCCTCAAGGAGAGCCAACGCTACTTCAAAGCCTACGGATTCGGCTATCGACAAAAAGAAATCGCGGAATGCCAAATGGTGATGGGTGGAGTGGCCTACTACTACTCACTGATGAGACCTGAGGAAAGTGTGGCACAAAACATCGACCGACTGCTTTTCACTGAGAACGGGGAACTCCAAAATGAATTCAACAACCTCTACCACTCGCTGTTTAAAAAGGCTGGGAACCATATCGACATTGTCACTGCCATGGCCTCCAAAGCTAAAGGGATGACCCGCAAAGAGATTTTGGAAGTGACTAAACTAAACAACAACAAAAAGTTCACAAAAACCTTGGAAGAACTCGAGAAATGCGGCTTCATCAGGACTTACATCCCCTTCGGAGAAACAAAACGGGACACTCTCTTCCAACTGACCGACGCATTCACGCTGTTCCATTTCCATTTCTTTACCGTGAATAAATACCAAGACGAGGCATTTTGGACGCACTCCCTCAACAGCCCCCACTATCGCGCCTGGAGTGGATATGCCTTCGAGATCCTCTGCCTGAATCACATCACACAAATCAAAAAAGCACTGGGCATCTCAGGCATCCAAAGCAGAGCTTGTTGCTGGGTGGGAAAAAACAACGGTAACAAAGGGGCTCAAATTGACCTCGTCATCGACCGCGCCGACCAAACCGTCAACATCTGTGAGATGAAATTCTCCCGCGCAGCGTACGAAATCACAAAAACTGATGACGCAAATCTTGAAAACAAACTCAACATCTTCTTGGAACAAACCCACACAAAAAAGTCACTGATGATAACGATGGTTACAAGCTTTGGAATTAAACCAAATAAATATAGCGGAAATATTCAAAATCAAGTAATTATGGATGATTTATTTAATTGAAAGTTGCTGAAACGTCTTTTTTTATTTCCGTTTCAGCAACTTTCAAATACATATTCATCAACTAAGACCCTAAACCTCACCCCCCAACCCCCTCTCCATAGCGGAGAGGGGGAGCACTCTACCCTGGGGCTTTTCTACCGAGATATAACGCCTAACGGCGTATCTACCTTTAATTTCTCAATTCTCTTTCTGCTGATAAACTCTCAATTCACTTTCTGCTGAGCTTTACCCTTTAACGGGATACCACTAACCTCTATCTAATCTTTCCTCTCTAACTTTTCCTCTCGTCTCTAGCCTATTCGACCGAGAGAAAAACCCTCACAGAATAGCTCTAATAATACTCTTATTATTAAGGCAAATAAATATAACGAAAATATTAAAAATCAAGTGATTATGGATAATGTATTTAATTGAAAGCTGCTGAAACGGAAAAAATAAAAGGCGTTTCAGCAACTTTAAAATACATATTCATCAACTAAGACCTTAAACCTCAACCCCCTGCCCCCTCTCCATAGCGGAGAGGGGGAGCACTCTAACCTGGGGCCTTTTCTGCCGAGATATAACGCCTAACGGCGTATCTACCTTTAATTTCTCAATTCTCTTTCTGCTGAGCTTTACCCTTTAACGGGATACCTCTAACCTCTATCTAATCTTTCCTCTCTAACTTTTCCTCTTGTCTCTAGCCTATTCGACCGAGAGAAAAACCCTCACAGAATAGCTCTAATAATACTCTTATTATTAAGGCAAACAAATAAAACAAAAATATTAAAAATCAAGTGATTATGGATAATGTATTTAATTGAAAGTTGCTGAAACGGGAAAAATAAAAGGCGTTTCAGCAACTTTCAAATACATAATCATCTCCTAAGACATTAAACCTCACCCCCCTGCCACCTCTCCAATATGGAGAGGGGGAGCGTACTACCCTGGACCTTTTCTACCGAGATTTAACCCCTATCGGGGTAGCTCCCTCTAAATTCTTAATTCTTAATTCTATATTCTCTTTCTACCGAGATTTAACCCCTATCGGGGTAGCTCCCTCTAAATTCTTAATTCTATATTCTCTTTCTACCGAGATTAAACCCCTATCGGGGTAGCTCCCTCTAAATTCTAAATTATAAATTCCCCATCGCCTTCAACCGGAGCATCTCATCACGATAGGCGGCGGCAGCAAGGAAGTCCATCTCCTTGACCGCCTTTTCCATGTTCTTCTTGGCTTCCTGAATGGCTTTCTCAAGTTGTTTCTTCGTCTTATATTCCACTTGCTCAGCAGCTATCGTTACAGGATGCTCGGACTGTTGTGAATAGACGGAGACACTCTTCCTGCCCGTGGCATCGGAAAGGGCACTGTCGATGGATTTCACGATGGTTTTGGGTACGATGCCATGAGCCTCGTTGTATGCGATTTGCTTGGAGCGGCGACGGTTCGTCTCGTCGATGGTCTTCTGCATCGACTCGGTGATGGTGGCGGCATACATGATAACCTTGCTCTCAGCGTTACGCGCAGCACGGCCAGCGATCTGCGTCAACGAACGCTCGGAACGCAGGAAACCTTCTTTGTCAGCGTCAAGGATAGCCACCAGACTCACCTCGGGCAAATCCAAGCCCTCACGCAACAGATTCACTCCTACCAACACATCGAACTCGCCCAAACGCAAGCCTTTTAAAATCTCCACACGCTCCAAGGTATCTACATCGGAATGGATATATCTCGCCTTGATTTTCAGACGATTGAGATAAGTATTCAGTTCCTCAGCCATTCGTTTCGTCAAGGTGGTCACCAGCACACGCTGCTGCTTTTCGATGACCCGCTTCACCTCATCGAGAAGGTCATCCACCTGATTGACGCTGGGCCTGACCTCGATAACCGGATCCAACAACCCCGTCGGTCGGATCAGCTGCTCCACATACACGCCCTCGCTCTGCTGAAGTTCGTAATCGGCGGGAGTGGCACTGACGAAGATCTTCTGCCCTGTCAAGGCCTCGAACTCGCTGAACTGCAAGGGCCGGTTATCCAACGCGGAAGGCAAACGAAAACCGTATTCCACCAGGGTCTGCTTGCGGGAACGGTCGCCACCATGCATCCCTCGGATCTGCGGAACCGTGACATGACTCTCGTCGATGACGGTGATGAAGTCATCAGGGAAATAGTCTAACAGACAGAACGGCCTCGTACCAGGGCTACGACCATCGAAATAACGGGAATAGTTCTCAATGCCCGAACAGTAACCCAGCTCTTGCATCATCTCGATGTCATAGTTCACACGGTCCTCCAAGCGTTTGGCCTCCATGTTTTTACCTATCTCACGGAAATACTCAGTCTGCTTGAACATATCTTGCTGAATCTCCTCGATGGCGGAATGCAACTTAGCTTGGGAGGTGATGAAGATGTTCGCAGGGAAAATCGTAATCTCTGACATCTCATCGATACGGCTGCCTGTAATCGGGTTAAAACTCTCAATGGTGTCAATCTCATCGTCCCAAAACACAATACGATAGGCAATATCAGCGTAAGCCGGAAACACGTCGAGGGTCTCCCCTTTCATCCGGAATTTGCCCTGGGTGAACTCTATCTCATTGCGAGTGTAAAGCGCACTGACCAAGGCCTTAGCCACATCGTCGCGGCTACGTCGCTGTCCACGAGCCACATAGATCACATTCTCGTTGAAATCATCAGGGTTGCCGATGCCATAAAGACACGACACCGACGAAACCACGATGATGTCTCTTCTTCCCGACATCAAAGCGGTGGTCGTGCTCAACCTAAGCTTTTCGATATCGGAGTTAATGGACAAGTCCTTTTCAATATAGGTGTTAGTAGAAGGGATAAACGCCTCCGGCTGGTAATAATCATAGTAAGAGACGAAATATTCCACGGCGTTTTCCGGGAAAAACTGCTTGAATTCGCCATAAAGCTGTGCCGCCAAGGTCTTGTTATGGCTCAATATCAAAGCTGGACGGTTGAGTTCCGCCAACACGTTGGCAACAGTAAAGGTCTTTCCCGACCCTGTGACACCGAGCAAGGTCTGAGCGGGATCGCCCCGCCGAAGCCCTTCCACGAGCTGCCGTATCGCTTCTGGCTGATCACCAGTGGGCTTGAATGCTGAGTTCAGTTTAAATTCCATGTTTCAACGAAAAATCCATCACAACGGGATAATGGTCGGATCCTTTGAATCGGATACGTTTGAATCTTGTCGTCTGTATATGCTCGTTGCCCCAGACATAGTCAATCCGCAACAGCGGGAGTTTACCCGCGTATGTATGCCCGATGCCACGACCTGCCACAACAAAACCATCCGTGAATCCAGATGACTTAATACGATGATAAGTATAAGACAAAGGAGTATCATTCAAATCACCACAAATTAGCATCGGCCTGCCATCATGAGGAAGATCTTCAAGCATCTGTTTCACTTGCTTGCTGCGTCTTAGATAAGCGTTTTTCAGTTTTACCAAGATCGATTTCCCATGTTCTTGGATCTCCTGCTTGGTGTTGCCAGGCTCTGAAATCATCGAGACCTCTTCCTTCGTCAAAGTGTTAGAGGCCAAATGCGTGCAAAGGACCAGGAATTTCCCTTTTTTGCCTGCATCAACCTCTGCTACAGCACCATACTCGTTTTCCTTGCCAAAATGCGTCTCGTCCTTGACGGGATGAATCGGAAAACAGGAAAAAATCACATTGCCTCCATAATAGGCTTTTGTGTGATAATAATGATAAGGCATGTCAATCATCTCACCAAAAAGCCTGATGCACTCTTTCAGCCATGTCTTGGGCACAAACAATCCGAACTCCTGAATACAAAGCACGTCAGGATGTTGTTCGCGGACCAGATTAGCGACCTCGTAAGCCACATCCAAGGATTTCTTGTCTTCCTTATATATATCTTTGAAAATCTGAACGTTATAGGACATCACGCGAAGGTCACCTCCCTCCTGACTCTTACCGAATGAGAAGGAACGCAGCAAGCCCGGAACCGCTATCAACAAAGCCAGAATCGCCACCCACACCCTTCTTGACCAAAGCAACAGCAACAGTCCAAAGATGACCACGTTGAAAAGCAGTATCTCCCAAAAAGCCAGCCCGAAGAAAGATGTCCACACAAACCTGGCTGGATCGATATAACTGCTGACCACACTAATCGCCATCGCCACAACACCGACAAAAGCGAGCAATGTCAACAATCCGACAATCAGCTTGCCGAAAAAACCCCTTCCCTTCTTTTTTTCCGTTTCCATCACAGCTTAGTATAATTGTCCTTTTTTCTTCCAAATCAACAAGATAATCAATCCTATCAGCATACCTCCAAGATGGGCAAAATGCGCCACATGGTCGCCCGAAGAAAAGATTCCCGTCAGCAACTCGATGACCGCATACCCAATGACAAACCATTTCGCCTTGATGGGAACTAAAAAATAAAGGTAAATCATCGAGTTAGGAAACATCATGCCAAAAGCGAGCAACAAACCGTAGATGGCTCCTGAGGCACCGACCGTGGTCATGAGATTCAGATATTGCGACATAGGAATAACCCCACTACCCGTGTTAACCATTTGGTATTGTGATAATTGAGTAACATACTCGATATATTGCACACCCTCTTGAAGCAGTCCTGCACCTAATCCACACAAGATATAATAAAGCAAGAATCGTTTGGGACCCCAGATGTTCTCAAGGGTGTTGCCAAACATCCAAAGAGCGAACATGTTGAAAAACAGGTGCGAGAAGTTGCCATGCATGAACATATACGTCAGAAGCTGGAATGGCTTGAAGTCAGAAGCCATGAAAAAATGCAGACCAAGAATATTACCCAAGTCAATGCCGAATCTTGCCAAAGCAAGATCAGCTAAAAAAAGGATGCCGTTGATAATCAAGAGGTTTTTGACAACAACAGGCAAAAATGAGAAACCAGTAGGACTATATTGACCGTTCATTGTTTTAGTTATTCAGTTGTTCAGTGATTTTTTCTAGGGTAAAAATGGTATATATTTTTTTGCCATCAGGGGCGACTTCGGCGACAGTGCAGCCAAAAAGCTGATCCACCATGTTTTGCATCTCCAGATCCGTGAGAGGAGTCATCGCCTTGACTGACAGCTGCGAAGCCATAGTCTTGGCGATGCCGAGTTTGCGTTCCAACTGCAAGTCGGAGCGATTGATTTTATAATTGTCGATCATCTTCTCCAACAGAGTCACTGGATCACCTCCAGAAAGGTCAGCGGGCGTGCCGTTGATGACAAAAGTGGTGGCGTTGACCTGCTCCAGGACGAAACCCACACTCTGCAGCTCAGGTAGCATATCGTGCAACAGTGATGCATCATTGACATTCAAGGTCATAGGCTGCGGGAAGAGCTCTTGCTGCGAATGACCAGAGTTGTTTTCCATCTCCTTCAGAAACTTCTCAAAAAGAATGCGGTAATGTGCCCTGTGCTGGTCCACAATCAGCAGTCCCGACTTCACTGTGGTGACAATATACGTCTGGTTTAACTGCACATAATGCGACTTCGACTCAGCCTCCGATTGAACAGCTAAACCCCCATCTTTTTGAATGTCAGAACGTTCTCCATAAAGCAACCTCCAGTCTCCTGGATCGGATTTCTTTTCAAAAGACTGGAATCCGCCAAACGAGCTGTTAGAGAATTCTCTTTTCTGATGGAAAGGATTATAAGTAGGATCAATAGGGATATCAGGCTGGATGATCGGGTTTGTGGACTTCACCACCTCACCAAAGTCGATGTTGAGGTTGGTAGGCTCATCAAAATCAATCATCGGCGAGAGGTTATGTTGACCAATGGCCTTTCGAACCGCAGCATGAAGGATGGCATATACCAGCTTGACATCGAGGAAGTTGACCTCAGTCTTAGTGGGATGGATGTTGACATCGATATCCGCTGGATTCACCTCGATATTCAGAAAATACCCAGGATAGCTGTCCTGTGGGATCATCTCCATAAAGGCGTTCTCGATGGCATGATGCAGATAAGGGTGCTTGATGAAGCGTTTATTGACGAAGAAATACTGCTCGCCACGGGTCTTCTTGGCGCACTCGGCCTTCATAATGTAGCCGTGGATGCATACACTATCGGTATCTTGGTTCACTGGAAGCAGCTTCTCATCGTAGCTATTGCCGAAGAGTCCCATGATACGCTGTTTGAGGTTACCCGGATACAGATGATAGAGCTCCTTGCCATCGCTGGTGAGCGTGAAGCCTATCTCGGGGTTCATCAGCGAAACACGGGTGAACTCCTCTACCACATGACGCATCTCGGCGGCTGGTGACTTAAGGAAGTTACGACGAGCCGGAACGTTGAAAAACAAGTTCTTAACTGTGAAAGAGGTCCCTGGTGCCATTGGAATCAAGGTCTGATCCTTAACCACTGAACCCTCGTTGATAATCTTCACCCCCACCTCGTCTTCCTTGCGCCGGGTCTTCAACTCCACCTGGGCAATGGCGGCGATACTCGCAAGTGCTTCACCACGGAAACCCATGGTACGGATCGAGAACAGGTCCTCCGCCTTGCTGATCTTGGAGGTGGCGTGCCGCTCGAAACAAAGCCTCGCATCGGTCTCCGACATGCCACAGCCGTTGTCGATGACCATGATCAAGGCCTTGCCAGCGTCTTTCACCACCAAGTCAATCTGGGTAGCTCCCGCATCAAGGGCATTCTCCATCAGCTCCTTGACCGCTGAGGCAGGCCGTTGGATGACCTCTCCCGCAGCAATCTGGTTCGCCACACTGTCCGGTAGTAACTTTATGACATCAAGCATGTTAATAACATTATTGCCCCATCAGGCCCGAGATGATGTTAGTCAGCACCGGGGTGCAGAACAAATAATAAAAAGCAAAGCACACCACCGCCACGATGATGAAGGTACGCACCATCTTAGACCGACGTTCGGAAGGATCTTCCTTGTCCTTTTCTGTGCCCCATTTTTTGCGCATCTCAAGACGCAGCTGCTCCTCATGGCTCAGGTTAGTGTTGTAACCCGCTTCAGCTTTTTTACGTTCCCACTCTTCTTTCTGAGGGTCGTAATACCTTGGGATATAGTTAAATCCCCTTGGCTTATGTTTATAGAAGAATCCCATCTTTTAAATGATTGAATCGGCAAAGATACTTATTTTTTTTCAATCTCGCAATTAAAGACTATCTTTGCAGCCTCATGCGACAACAAAACACACGAAATACCTGGCTTCCTTCCCTGATCATTTTGATGGTCGGGATGCTCTTGTTTGCCTTGAATCTGATGATAGGCAGCGTGACCATCCCATTGAGGGATTTTTGGCAAGTATTGCTCGGACATGGCGACGAAACGGCAAGGACAATCATCATGGACTACCGTCTCCCCCAGGCCATCACCGCTTTGTTTGCCGGTATAGGACTCTCAGTGTCAGGACTTTTGATGCAGACGCTATTCCGAAACCCCTTAGCTGACCCCTCCATCCTTGGCATCTCCAGCGGTGCCAGTTTGGGCGTGGCTGTAGTGGTGTTGTTGACAGGTCATCTCAGTGGCATGGCAGTAAGCACCATGCCAGGATGGTCCACCATCGGTGTCACCCTCGCGGCCTTTGCAGGTGCCTTCATCGTGCTACTTTTAATCCTTGCGCTCAGCTCCAGGCTGAAGAGCATGGTGAGCCTCATCCTGGTGGGTATCATGATCGCCTACATCGCAGGCTCTGTCACCGATGTGCTGAAGTTCTTCAGTCAGAAAGAAGATGTCCACACCTTTGTGATATGGGGTTTCGGCAGCTTCTCCAATGTCGGCAAGAGCCAGCTGGGCTACCTATCCATCACAGTGACCGCCGGAGCCATTGTCGCATTTATACTATCTAAATCACTGAACCTCTTCCTATTAGGCGAACGATATGCAGAGAACCTCGGACTCAACATCCGTCGCACCAGCTTACTGACCATCTTAATCTCTGGCTTTCTGATGGCAGTCATCACCGCCTTTTGCGGTCCTATCGCCTTCATCGGTCTTGCAGTACCCCATCTGGCCAGGTTCACCTATCATACCAGCAACCACTTCACGCTCATACCGACAACTGCGGTCATCGGCATGGACCTCGCCTTGCTCTGCAACCTCATTGCCAGACTTCCTGGATTCGATGGCAACCTTCCCATCAACTCAGTCACCGCCCTCATCGGCGCACCTATCGTCATCTATGTCATCTTCCATCGCCAAAAAGTGTTATCGAAATGAAAGAAGTACTGAAAACCATAGGATTACAGATTGGATACCATGGAAAACCCCTGTTTCCTGCCATTGACGTAACCCTTCATGAAGGCGAGCATGTAGCCCTGATAGGTGCCAACGGAAGCGGCAAAACCACCCTGTTCAAAACCCTCACGGGAACCTTGAAACCAGTTGCCGGCCATATAGAGCTGTGCGGGAAACCATTGGAAGCCTACAAGCCGAATGAACGCGCTAAGCGTTTCTCTTTAGTGCTCACGGAAAAACCAGACGACCTCTTTCTGAAGGTGTTCGACATTGTCGCCTCTGGACGCTATCCCCATTCAGGACTCATGGCAAGACTGAGTGACGAAGATTATGATATTATTCAACAAAAACTTCAAATAACAGGCGTTGAACATCTCATTAACAGAGACTTTGTCTCACTCAGTGATGGAGAAAAACAAAAGGTGATGATTGCCAAAGCTTTGGTACAGGACACGCCTATCATCTACATGGACGAGCCCACCGCTTTCCTGGACTACCCCAGCAAAGTGGAGCTGATGCTTTTGATCGCCCGCCTCGCCAAAGAAGAGCAGAAAACCATCCTGTACAGCTCTCACGACTTGGAGTTACTCATGAAACGCGCCTCTACGATGTGGGTCGTGGCTAAGGGAAAACCACTCGCAACCGGGCGACCGGACACATTGGGAGGGCTAATGGATGAGTATTTGGGAATTAAGAATTAAGAATTGAGAATTAAGAACTAAGACAAATAAAGGTTATTTAAAATGAAAAGAATATTAAATAATATAGTTATTATAATTATTACAACAATTGTCATGTCATCCTGCCAAGAAAAAACCACGGTGGATCTCATCGTCCACAACGCCAATGTTTACACTGTTAACGAAGCTTTTTCGAAAGCACAGGCTTTCGCAGTGAAAGAGGGCCAATTCGTCGCTGTAGGCGATGAAAACGACATCACAAGCCATTACACCGCCAACGAAGTAATTGACGCTCAAGGCCGTGCGATATATCCCGGCTTCATGGACGGTCATAGTCATTTTACTGGCTACGGCGAGAACCTCGTCCGCTGGGCCGACCTCAAGGGATGCCGCTCCTACGAAGAGGTCATCGAACGCTTGAAGGAACACGAAAGCCACTATCCAGCCGAATGGCTGCTGGGCAGAGGCTGGGACCAAAACCTCTGGGAACCAGCGGAGTTTCCAGACAACCAACGACTCGCCGATGCTTTCCCAGGCAGAAAAGTACTGCTCACCCGCATTGATGGCCATGCCGTGCTGGTCTCCAAAGAGGTGCTGGAACTGGCAGGCATCGACAAAGACTACAAGCAGGAAGGAGGCATGGCCCTTATAAAAGACGGGCGATGCACGGGTGTCTTGCTCGACAACACGGCAGATGTGGCCAAGGCCTTGGTGCCTCCAATGGACGTTGAACAACGTGTGAAGGCTCTTAAAAAAGCACAGGAAAACTGCCTCGCAGTCGGGTTAACCAGTATCACAGATGCCGGTTTAGATATTGAAACTATTGATTTAATTGACAGCCTTCAAAACACTGGTTTACTGAAGATTCATGTCAACGCCATGGTCAATCCTGATGACGAGACCATGGATCATTTCATGAGGCAAGGTGTCATCGACAAAGAACGCCTCACCGTCCGTAGTGTGAAGATCTACGCCGACGGTGCGTTGGGCTCGCGAGGCGCCAAACTCCTCGAGCCTTATAGCGACGCGCCCGAGACCAGCGGTTTAATCCTTGAGACCGATGCTTTCTACCACCATGTCTGCCAGAAGGCTCATGATGCGGGATATCAGGTTTGCTGTCATGCCATCGGCGACGGTGGTGCCCATCATATCCTTGACATCTATGCCGAGCATCTAAAAGGCAAAAACGACCTCCGCTGGCGTATCGAACACGCCCAGACCATCACCGAAGAGGACTTCGTGAGATTTGGCAGCTACAATGTCATCCCATCGGTTCAGACTACCCACTGCACCTCCGACATGGACTGGGCTGGCGAACGTCTCGGTGCACGTATCAAAAACGCCTACGCCTATCAACGTTTGCTCCAACAGAACGGATGGCTCATCAACGGCACAGACTTCCCCATCGAGGACATCAGTCCCATCTACACCTTTTACGCCGCGGTGGCACGCAAACATTTAGACGGCACACCCGAGCAAGGTTTTCAGATGGAGAATGCCCTCACGCGCGAGCAGGCTCTGCGTTCCATCACGACATGGGTCGCAAAAGGCTGTTTCCTCGAAAACCGCAAAGGCAGCATCGAGGTCGGTAAAGACGCTGACTTCGTGATCCTTGACAGGGATATCATGACAGCGGATGAGCGAGACATTCCCAGCGCCAAAGCCGTGATGACGCATGTCAAATAAAAACACCATCAGGATAAGGACGAGCTCAGAAGGAGATTTCAAAAGCTTTCGCTAATCTTGGTAGTATGGGCGAAAAGTGCGTCCCTTCGACCAGTTCAAATGAGACAGAAGCATCTGTTTTCGTTTTCAGAATACTGGCGGCAAGAACACTCTTCTCCTCCACTGTTGCCATCCTTTTTTCCTTGGCGTTCTTCTCCTTCTCCCCTAACAACATACAAACCTTCCTAACTTTGGATGACGGTGTGTTTTCATTCATCCAATCGACAAAACCATCATACCATAGTGAGCCTGAGATACTGATGATATTGGCAAACGCATCGGTATTGAAAGCCGCCCACACCGCAAAAAGGCCCGACAGCGAGACGCCGAGGATGGTTCTTTCAGCATCCAAAACGCCCAAACGTCGTTCAGTTTCAGGGATAACCTCGTTGACAAGCTTGTCAAGGAATGATGAAGCATGTCCGCCGAAGGGCTTGGCTTTCTTGAAAACGCCATCAGCCGGCCATGGCGTTAGGTCATCGTTCCAGTTCACTACAGGAATCACGACAATGGAAACGGCATATTTCTCAGACAGCCCTTCCACCCCCTCAGATAAACCCTCGCGGACACCCTCGGGAAGAATCATGTAACAGATTCTGTTCTTATTCTCGTTCATGACTACGCACCATTTACTGACAAAGGTAGCGAATTATTTGACAAATTGTTTGCCTATTTTGGAAAAACCATCAACCTAGCACGGATAAAATTCCAATCAAAGACTTCAAGGCCTTTTGGGGTCCTCAACCTCGCCATCGGAATGAAGAACCGTGACGGCAAGCCAAAGCGCCAGCAATAAGCCGGATTGCATCGTCATAGCACACTTCATTTTTGCTTTTTAGAGAGTCAACTATTTTTAGCGAAAGATAGTGTGAGGATGTGGACAATAGTTTACCAATTCATACATTTTTAGACCCATTTCGTACATTTCGACAAATAACCTATATTTGTAATCCAAAACTTGTTGCTACTTTTGCCTCGTCATGCTGAAGAAGTATCTGATCATATCCACTACGACTGACTTGGTGCGCATCGCGCCCGACAAGATTGTGTTTATCTCGTCGGACGGGAATTACTGTAACCTGGTACAGACGGACAACGAGACGCGAATGCTCACGTTCCAGCTCGGGCAGGTGGAGAATTTGATTCGGGAACAGCTTGGCACCGACAGCAACCTGTTTATCCGTATAGGCAGGGGGCTTATCATCAATCGCAACTATATCTATTATATCAATATCCAAAGCCAGAAGCTCATCCTTTCGGATGTGTCGCGTTTTACGCATACCGTGTCGGCATCGAAGGAGGCTTTGAAACAGCTTAAGGACTTGATTGAGAAGGAGGCAAAAGAATGAAAGAAATCAACGAAATAAGAGACGACGAAATCCGCGTTATTGGCGAAGAAAAGCCACCCAAGCCGCAAGGCTGGAAATGGTTGCTGCTTTTGCTGGCTGGCGTCATTATCGGAATCATAATTTGGCAGACGTGGCCATCAGAGCCATCATCGCCTGTTGAAGACCCAGAACAGGGCATTTTCGAGCCTTCAAATGTGGTGGAGGAAACGACAACGATGAAAACGCCGTTGGCTAAAGCAGAGGAAACAGGGCAAGGTTTCGTTGAAATAGCAGATACTACCATCAACGACATTCCAATGAGGTTGTATATACCTCATTTGGTGAGGATGAGCCTGCATGTGGGCAACATTGACCGCAACGACCCGGGCATTATTTTCGCGGCACAAGCTGCCGACATCAGAGCTGACAATGGTGGCATCGTGGGTGCATTTGTGCTGGAAGGCGAACCCAAGGCTTGGGGACTTTCAAAGAAAGGCTATTGCGCCATCATCAACGACACGGTAACGGTCGGTGTAGCGGATAACTCTCCCCTTTTTGAAGAGGCGACCGAAAAAGGCGGCTATTTCTTCCGCCAGTTTCCCTTGGTGGACAATGGAAATCTCGTTGAAAACGAGCTGAAGGGCAAGGCGATACGCCGGGCCTTGTGCGACCGAGATGGTGAGCTCTTCACCGTGGAAACGCTCAGCATCGAGTCGTTCCACGACTTTGCCCAGGCTTTGGCGGATTTGGGGGTGGACAACGCCATCTATCTCGTTGGTGCCAATGCCTTCGGCTGGGCAACGGATGCCGATGGCCAACGGCATAAGTTTGGTGACCCCAACCCCAAGACCAGCAAGAAGTGGAGGAATATCAATTATTTGGTGATGAGGAGTAAAACGTAGTTTTACGAAATCGCTCCACGAGAGGCATTTCATACATCGTAAAGTCATTTCATACAGAACCCCGAAAATCGTTTGGTCACGTTTTCGGGGTTCCTTTATTTTGCATCATAATAATGACGCAAAACGATGTAATGATTATGAAAACGCAACACCTTTTACTTACGTTGCTGATGCTTGGAGGGGTCGGATGTGCGCCGACCCCTCAAGCGGAGAAACAGCATGAACCTACCGCGACAAGTTTTGAAAATGACAAAACAACTAGCTTTGTGTGGCCAGACACTTTGGCGACGATTCCGGCGGATGTTTCGCAAGAGTGTTATTACGACAAGACCTTGGCTGCATACGCTGCCGATACTGGCTTTTATGCGTTTGAGGATTCTTGCATAGAAAACCAGTATTGTTTTGTGGCTAGTCACATTCAGCCTTTAAAACTACCTGATGAATGGAAAAGCAAAAAAGAGCTCAGCGACATGGTCGCATTCTATAACTTTATGGAGATATTACACGCCATCGAGACCGATTACGACGCGTGTGAGCGTTATACCTACGATGCCAATGACATTAATCTCACCGATGAACAACTGAAAGCCAGAGAAGCTGAATATGCCGAAACCAGAAAAGACTTTTATGCTGAACTTGATTGTATTAGTTTGAAATCGATACCTGAAAAAGGGTTGCAGAATAGAGTCAAAACACTTATTAGAGAGATTAAGGAAAGTGAGAGCAGCGAAGAGGCAGAAGGTGAAGAAAACATCTGGGATATTAATTCTAGCCTTGACAAATTGACTGAAAGTTGGTTGCCTGACATCTTCGCCGATTCGTTGAGGTATGCCAGTTGGGACGAGAAGTCTTCACCACAATACTATCTTCCCGATTGGGTGCCAGATGTGTTTGATTGTTTTCTCGGACAGTACGTGAAACCAACTTTAGACGACAAAATGGAGATTGTCAAACGTTTTAATAATTCGGAGAATTTCAACGAAAAGGTTGCTTGGGGCTTTATAACTTTAGGGGTTGAACGCCTTGCGCCCTGTGAAGGGTTATTAAAAATGTGTGAAGAGATAATTGCTTCTGGAAACTACTCGCCATTGCTTGACATATTGTGGCGAGCATATCGTGAGAAATATAACGGCACCTATTCATGTCCCTCTACTTATTGCTATAGCCCTAATCTCCGCTACAACCATTTCCGTCGGATGGTTGCCTACACCACTCTACGGCATATAGAAGCTCATCCCGAAGACGAGTTGGCCCGTGTGCAGTACTATTTCATGGTGGCGCACACCAATATACTTAGGCTCCACCATCCCTATCCTTTCGGAAATAGCGCCGCAACGGAATACATGCTGCTTTATTGGAATCAGATGTTATTGTACTATTAAAAACATAATAAACATGGAGCTGACAGAAAATGAAAAGAGGCTGCTGAATCCTATAATGGATAGGATTCGGGATTCCAAGATAATGTATTTGGTTGACATGCGGTTGACGCAGCAGGGGCAAATAAAAAACCCCCAACTTGATTCCCAAAAAGTCAGGGGTTTATTTGGTAGCCCATAGCGGATTCGAACCGCTGTTTTCAGAATGAGGGTCTGATGACCTAGACCCCTAGTCGAATGGGCCAACAAAAAAGGTTCTTTTTGCGGAACCTTTGTGAACTAGGCGGGAGTCGAACCCACAACCGCCTGATCCGTAGTCAGGGACTCTATCCAATTGAGCTACTAGTCCATTGCCTTTCGACGCTGCAAAATTACAGCTTTTTTCATTATCCGCAAGCTTTTTTTTCACTTTTTTTCATCTTTTTTACAACCTCTTGACAATCAACGCCTCTCAATTCTCAATTCCCCTATGCTCCATCCCCATGTCATACAACTCGTCGAGATGCTTCTTCAGCCGTCGGGCCATGGGACGGAAAGTATAATAGGTGATGGTGGCCGAAATGGGCGCT
>JAEEGF010655338.1_pt1 | contig 62754 bp, 64 predicted proteins | sample 9134171 | NCBI WGS metagenome assembly JAEEGF01 (sample SAMN16246542, study PRJNA631951) | gut metagenome | biome: gut microbiome; feature: rumen; material: AP-attached | host: Bos | place: Iran: Karaj | collected 2018-10 | reverse complement strand
TCAGCTTTTTCCATAAAAGCTATCACCTGCTCTTCCGACAAATCCTGCAGCAATACTTTCTCTACACCTCTCTCTGTCTCTGAAAGTATCACTTCCTTTGACTCCTCTTCCTCGGCCAGTCTGGCACGTTCCGTGGCCGCTCTCAAGAAATCCTTGTTGCATTCTTCAATTACAGCTTGTAGGTCCCGAGGATACATCTCAACATCAACACCGTTATCGAGCAAATGTTGAATTCCCTTTCTACAAACTGTCGGATCCGGGTCTTCAATACCAATATACACCTTCCCTATTCGAGCATTCACAATGCGTTCGGCACAACCCAACTTCGGGAAATGACGTGCACCGGGAGCGCATGGCTCCAATGTGGCGAAGAGCACATTCCCTTCAACGTTTTCCGACCGACATTTTCTCTCCAGCAAAGTAAATTCAGCGTGATCACCTTCACGCAGTTCTCCTCGATAGGCTGTCACCACAGACATATCTTCACGTACCATCACTGCACCGACAAATGGGCTCGGTTTTTCATCAGGTCGCTTCTCTTGTATCGAGTTTTTCATCACCTCTACTGAGAGCTCCATAAACTTACGTATCTGTTCTTCTGTTAACTCCACCATATTTCAATTCAATATTTCTCCTGCAAAAATAATAGTTCTTCTCCAATTATTATATATCTGAAGAAAAGAGTTTTCCAATGGTCCGTACCATTATTTTATGCTACTCAAACATCGGCGTCTTCAACACGGCCAATGCTTGTCTTGTGTTTTCGTATGCCTTGTTTGCTTCTCCAGGTGTCGGGACATATCCACCGTGGATAACTCGATTACGGATATCCATCACAGTCTCTTTCACGTTCGGAATGCCTTCCAATGATACCGAACATCTTTTACACAAATCAACAAGCCTGGAATAGCCGTCGGCCTGTCTCAAAACATACTCTTTAAGCGAATTGTCCGTCACTGTTACGTCTAGATATGAAACGGTTAGCTTTTTCAAAGCAACCTCTATTGCAGTTGCACAATGCAACACGGCTGAACGTGTGTCGCTACGTGACAGGTTCACACGAGCATTATCAAGCATTTCATAAGGCACTGAAACTGATTTGTTTACATTCCTTATTGCTTGCTTGAAATCCGCAAACGTGATCTGTCCCTCCCTATCATCATAAGATGAAGTAAAACAAAATGTTGGTTGAATTCTTCCATCATCTCCTAAACCCACTTCTGTCGAAACTTCACATAAATTCGAAGAATGATGGTCTGAATACATACGAACAGCATCTGGATTGATGATTTGCAGGGCGTGGATGAGATTATTGCCCATACTCTCAATTTCTGAAGAAGAGGGGGCTACATCTTTCTTTTCTCCAAAGCAATCGACAATGACGGATGAAATCCAGGCATCAACCTTATCTATTTCATCAAATACTTTATCAATGATAGGATGTCGATTCAACCTACCCCACTCTTCTTGATTGGTTCTGTATTTATATAATGCACCAGGTATACACAAATCAAGAATATCACCTTTACGAACAAGAGAAGGAATTACTATCGTCAAAACATATTCATCCGATGAATGAATACGAATACGTTTGCCGAGCAATCGGCCTTCGATGGCGAACATATCGCTAAGGTTTACAAAAAATGCGTGTGTGAATAAGGCCATCTCTTCGTTATATAATAATATTAAACAAACTGATTACCAATAACTTACATGCGTTGCGTGCATCTATCACAATCTATTCTTACAAAATCGTGCAAATATGGTCATCTTCAAAAAGTCTCCCATTTTAAACTGCTTTTCACATCAGTATTGCGTGGTGCATAGACATCCATTGAATACCCCAAACCATATACCAATAGAATTCTCCCTGTTGGTGACAATCGTAGTTTTATACCATTATCTGAATTGGGATCAGCATCGCCTCCATCTATTACTGACTGGTATACAAGTCCAGCCGATTCAAATGCCTCTGCCAAGCCTTCTTCATAATAATTGTCTATGAACTTTGTCAAGAACTGCAAATCCGTATAAGAGGTTCGCTCCAATGCAAGTACGGTACGATTGAATTCAGGAATTGTAATCTTTTCATCCATTTTCGCACGCATAAGACTACAAATAATCGGAACATAATTCTGGTTGTTCAATCGGTCAAGTATACCAAGTAGAGCCTCTGCTGTATCCTCACGATTAGCCTGACAATACTCTCTAGCAAACTTCTGTCGTTTTTCTATAGCGATATCCTTAATGCCGTAGAAAAAGTCGAACACTTTTTTGGCTAATTTATGCAAATGTAAATTGGCAATAGTTTTGGTCCCGTCTACAATCATGCCAAGTACTGGAATATCATTTAGGATAGGAGCAATGTCAGCAAATTCCAAAGCTTTATCAAATCCCATTTCCAAAACACGAGAAAAAGAATCGACAAGATCATCAGATTCAAACGTATTATCGAATGACTGAATGACTGATATTGTTTTATTATCGGGATTATTTATATTATTATTCATTTCGTTATCACAATGCTCTATTCATACTTTTCTCCACAACTCCCAACGAGCCCACCAGCACTCCTCCTCCTGGTGCCCCTAACTTAAACACATTACTTTTGTATAGTCGCCCATATCATTTCATCCTTTGGACAGACTCTCCAGAGTCCTTGTTCAATACCTTCCCAACCCACTAACTATCTCAGCTTTCAAATGAGGTGTCATGAAAATGTGTTTCCTGCCATTCAATTGATAGAAATTCTCTATCAAACTAAAATCATTCCTATAACTGAACACATGCCGTTGAGCATAGAAATACCGCATCAAATTGTGTCGGCGAATTTCTTTGTCGTCGGCAATGACAAAACTTGAGTCCATATCATCTTTATCTTTGAAATGGTCTCGGTCAAATATTGACAGCGCAAGGCTGGGAGACAAACTCATCAATATCTCACCACCATATTGCACAAGTCCACAATATTGATTACCAACATCCTTTACATGAGGTTCAACTATAATAGGGAAGTCGGATGTATAAAAGTCACCAGCCCTACTAACCCAAAACACAAAGATATTATTTGCCATCACCTCAGCACACTTCATTAATTCATCATAATCCATGTAGGTTAACATTGCATGAAGAGCGGGTTTCTCACAACTGACCTCAATTTTCAATTTCTCCAATCCCTCATTATCGGTTTGTTTTGCTAAAACATACTTTAGCATATCTACACTGGCTTGTTCAAGCCTGAGATAGTTGTCAACTTCAGCATCTCCTATCTTTGGATGCCGGAAATATTGTGTTGCTATATGTAATGCAAGTTCTTTTTTCTCGTAATAAGAAAGCCTATATTTTTCTTTCCCTAATATCCAATCTTCTTTTATTTCATCTATTTGCGAAAGCAGTTGAGAATACGAAGGCTCAATGAAATGAGAAAAATGCTCTTTCTCTATAGAAAGACTATTGATGGGTCTCCCATTTTCCTCCCTTGACCTATTAACATAATTGTCCGATAACGTGTACGTATCTTCTTCACAACACACTGACATCAATGATGCCTTATAACTCTTTGAGTTTACCTTATCGTATGCGAAAATGCTTTTCTCATTATCTGAGAACTTCCTCAAATAACATCTTGGAATATAATGCTGCTTCATCAGTTGATTAACTTGACTTTGAACAACACTTTGAAACTCTTGCCATTCATAACAACCACACCTTCCTGCCAGTCATCAGGCTCCTTGTTCACATTAGGATTCATCACCTTAGACATTATGTCTTTCCCAGTTTGTATCGAGGCTCTTAATTGTTCAACCGTAACATCAATTGTCTGTTGCTCTGCAAATCTAATACTATCATAATCCACACTCCATTTTCGCCATTCAGTTTTATCACCTTGTGGAATTCCTATTTCGTCCACCTTATAAGCAAGAGTATGATTATTTGAAGGAACAACACATCGATATATATACTTTAACTCCAACAAATTATCTGATGCGTATTGATTGAATGTAACATTCAACTCACTACCTTGTGATTTCATACTGGTAGTAATTAATGCATCGTGTTTTTCAAACAACTTTGAAGCAAGTATAGAAGAAAACAAATAATCCGTGCCGGGTTTCTCCAAAACCTTCCCCAAGGTCTCCAAATAGTATAACTTGCTAGTACTTTCACCTACATTGTTACGTAATATGTTGTAAAAACGTTCTGCCCTTGATCCAATACTCAAGTTGTTTCCATTAACATTTAATGCACAATTAAAAGCTTTTGCTCCATCTTTATGGGACCAAATGGAAAGATAAAAATAGGTTTCACTTTTTCTACTATCCTCAATTTCAAGATATGCTGTAGATGGAAAAGTTGCCGTATACAATACTGCTTCATGGTCTTGATTATATCTAAACCTTGTTATCTTACTTAAATCATGAATATACCCAAATTGTGAAGGATCCGTTTTATCAAAACCACTGTCAAACCTTGCCCTATACAATGACATATCTAACTCATACTTGAAATCATAGGTCAAAATCGTGTTTTGCAACAAAAAATCTTTAATATCCTTTTCGCATACACTTCCATTATTGATGCCATCCACCAAATCATCCAAGTTTTCCTGCATTGATTGAAAATAAGTTTCATCATCAATAGTAACACTCATATTATCTGAATTTTGATTTCAACATTTTCACAAACTCCTCTATGCTCAATAACATGTCGTTAAACGCTACTTGTGGCACACAAATGATGTAAAACTTTCTTCCTTAATAGCGTTTACTCCTCTTCTAAAAAACATCTTCATTGTTATTATTGTTATTGTCTATAATGATTACTATCACAGTTTATCTTCTGTAGGTTACAATCTCTCCAACCAGTTGTAAAATGTCAATGGGAATATCTCGCGTTCTTGCATTTCTTACCCTTTGGTTATATGCCCATGTTTCACCCCAGTGCATCATTTTAATTGTCTCCTGTGCTTCTGCCGAACAATTTGGAGTATCAAACGTTGTTTTATCTGCATCCAAATACTTAAAATGATTAGCAGGATTATCAAAATATGGATGAACTATCTTGAACCTATTGGCCGTATAGTCCCACCAGTTGATCGGTCTTTTGACTGTATCTGTTTCACCTTTATTTCCTGGACTATTGCATGAAGTACAGGCCGTTACAAGATTATATGGTTCAAAGCAAAACTTTCCATACAATCCTTTAGGGGCAATGTGTTCAATTGCATGTGCGCCTTTTACAAGAGGTGTCTCACAATAAGCACACTTGCTTCCTTGTGCTATTATCGTATGTACACTAATTCTATTCTTCAGCGATTTGGTTTTCAGCTTTTGATCCTCCCAAGCATCCTCTTTCAATGGCCTAAGGATACCATCGATAAAGGATTGTTCATCAGCTGTATATATTATAGGGTCAAATAGATTCAACATACGATTTAGCCGTTGTCAACAGTTTTAATAATGGGTCTTCTTCGTTCAGCTTGTATTGCGAAAGTTCTCCTATCAACTCATTCAATCGCTGCTTTTCATCCGACCTTCCACTAACCATACGATACAATTCCACCATCTTGCTCTCCAACACATAATTCCTGGTGTTCCTTACATGAAAAACCCTATAAAGAATATCATCCACCGTCCAGTTGAAAGTGTTCACCCCCTCCGACACGTCCCTAACAATACCATCTTTTTTCTCCAAAGCTACAATATCCGATGATTCAGGTTCCAAATCTGTCAAAATAAAGTGTGAATGGGTGGAAATCACAAAGTGACAATTAGGATATTGCATAAATATCTTTTTCAACCATCCAATGTAACCAATTTGCCAATTAGGATGTGCACTATTCTCGGGCTCATCAATAAGCACCAAACTATTCGGTTCAATGTCGCTCATAATACCTACCATCTGACACAACAAACTCGATTCACCAGAACTGCTTTGGTCAAACGTATATTCATCATCATTCTTATAAACCTTCAGTGTAGGATATGATAGCAAATCTAACGAAGTTAAAACTTTCAAACCCTCCCTATCCTCTCCCACTTTGGGATCATCCTCCAACAATTCATATTTCAACAACTGTCTTCCACTTCCATATCCCCATAGAGCTAATTTGCTTAACAAACTCGCTGCTTCGTCCAATTTCCAGGGTTCCTTCTCTTTTATTGTTTTGAAGTTTTTCGTGCCCCAAATATCAGTTTCTCTTTTAAAAAGTCCTTTTTGGTGTTCAAAGATATAAATAAGTTCGCTCGACGTCATCCCTTCTTTTACAAACACGTCTTTGTATCTCAAATTATACGACAACTCCAACCTTGGTTGCAACTGCAAATCCTCCAACAACTTCCTCAATTCAATTCGAAAACCATATTTCTCATCCAAACTGCTCAACAAACCATCCACTGTTTTCCTAACCATCGTCCGAGTGCCTGTACTACTTGGGCTATTTTCGTTTCTTAGCCCTTTGTAACGGTACATATCCGTACTTTTTGCAACATACTTGTCGTTTATTGTTGTGGACGATGCAATCACTCTTCTTGGGAGCGACATTTGATGAGCATTTGTCTCTTTTCCATCACAGATAAACACAAAATTTGTGAAACGTCGCTGACCCTTGCTGACAGGATTAATGTCTCTAAAGTTTGCGAATTCATAACTTCGCCAATAGGAGGAGTAGTTAAGTTTGAAATGATAGTTGGGTGCTGTGATTACCTTCTCTTGTTTTAGCGACTCCAAACAACAGAAAATCTCCGCCAAAGCCCTCAAAAAGTAGCTTTTCCCAATACCATTGGCACCGATAACTACCGAGGTATAAACGCTTTGTCCCAAATAGAACTCATGACAAAACTCCAAATGAATATTGCCAAGAATAGGATGATTCACCAAAGTTAGTGAATGTAAACGAAACATTGCGTCTAATCTTTCGCTGATTGCATCCATAAGAAATATATAGACTTCTTAATTTCTTTTATTTCAACATATCCCTTGTCAACTTCTCGAAGCAACGCCCGTTATCAGCCAAATACTTGTTGTGGAAAAGGTCTTCATAAACTTCGTATTCTGATTTGCCAAGAAGATGGGCTATTTTTCGGATTGCACTTTTGGGATAGCGGGATTTCAAACTTTTTAGGCGTATCGCCTCTACTTTATGGAACTCATAACGTTCCTCCAATTGGAAAAAGTTAACTACCTGATCGTATCCAACACGGCAGCTGAAATGAATATAATAATCATCGGGATTGCTAAAACTTGTCGATGGTGTATTCATTCTTAGATGAATCTTCACATTCTGGTCAAAACTATATTTCTCAGATGCAGGGTTGAACTTATCGTGTTGGCGTTTGTTGCTACCAATAGTATTGGCAAGTTTTATACGCGAATTGCACACTTGGCAACTAGGCACAAAATTGAACAATGAAAGTGCAATTATTGGACACTCCGACTTCGGAAGAAAATGATCCAAATCAAAATGCCGCCTTATTTGTCCTGAACCACTCGATTTCAATGTATAAACATTGATATACGACAAGTCGCAATAATGGCACGATGTTATACCCAATACACTAGCTCTATTTTCAAAAAACGCGGCAATCTTACTGTCATATTTCCGTGAGTAATGAAAAATATCATCTAGCGTCGTCAAAACTGGATTTCGCTTGTTGGGATTGGCTGGATCTTTGGGAGGAATTCCCAATGTAGTAAACCGCACATAAATGTCTGCAATCTTTGCAGCATCCGCCACCAATAATTCCGAAACGGTTTCAGGAAATTGAAATTCTACACCCTGTGCCTTTTTCCAATCAAGCCAATCATCTTCCATGTCCGACAAATTGGCAGAAAAAAGGCCAGTATAATCTGTCACTAAATTATTAAAGTCAATGGAGCCAATAGGTGGGTATTTGATCTTCTTCATACCGCTATTCCTCTCCTTGACTCCAGATACGCATTTCGTGTATCATATCAACGATTTCTTCTTTTAAATAATCATCCCCCACTATACTTGACACATACTGCATCTTTGCCATTTGCTCATCTTTCATCCATTCAGGACGATTGTCTTTTACATGCCACTCCCCACTTTGTTCTTTTATCAATCTAGTGTTTTTGTAACACCTCACGATATCACCCACCTCTTTCTGTGCCACTTCTCCTAATGTGTTGGGCAAGAAAAATGTATTGTTAAACAAGTCGTGAACATTGGCCGCAAATGTTTTTTCCGACATCTTCTCTTCCTTGTTTCTCGACAGATAGAGAATATTGTCTGAAGGGATATCGCTCAGCACAAACGGTGAATGTGAAACTAGCGTAATGTTAATACCCGAACAGCTACTCAATTGCAAACCACGTATCGAATCCAGCAGCAATTTCAAAAATCTTCGTTGCAAATCAGGATGAAAATAAAGCTCCACTTCATCAAGTAGAATGTTTACATATTTATACTTGATCGCAGTAACATGGTCGGTACTTACATTGTAGTCCTGGGTACCCGATTCTATGTTCTTCAAATGATACAATATGTTTCCTATCGTGTATGCTATCTGCCGTTCACCTGAACTCAATCCGCCAAACGGAATAATCTCATCATTGGCTTTGCCTTTTTTATAGGCTTTATAATGCTCGTTATCAACCAACCTAAGAACCACTTCGCCAAAAGGAGGAGGCAAAAGGTCTTCCTTTTCCAGTTTGTGATACTCTAGGTTCGGATACAATTCAGAACCTATCTTACCCAACATCCACGCCCATACCTCATCCAAATCTACAGTCACTTTTCTTAGATAATAATCCTTTTCATCTCTGAATCGCAAATAAACGAGCGTTTGTCTTATCTTTAGGGTGCGGTGCGAACCATCTCTTAAAAGATCCTTCAAATCGTTTTTAAACTGCGCCTCATCATAGTACTGCATCGCATTTTCCCAAACGGCTTCATAATGTTTGTATGTCCACAATACTTTGATGGTCTTGTAAGCGAGATAGTCCCAGCCTTTTTTGTTGAATTCGTCTTCATATATCACCTTTCCACCCCAGCCCATCACTTCGCTCCAGAACTCTTTGATTGGTTTCTCCAAACTAGCAAGCTTATCTGCTTTCGTATCATCAACGATAAACTTTTTCTTTATCCATTCTTCTTTAAAACTCGCTTTTGCATCATATTCCTTCCTATATAAATAGAAACCAACAATATGGTGGGTTTGGTTTATTTCACGGAAGGGAAACGCAAAATGGTCGATGGTGCCATCCTTAAACTCCACATCGCGCTGGTCAAAAGCAAGAGAAATCAGATTTTGTTTTCCCAAGAAGTTAACCTTTGCAGCATTTATATAGCCATCTTCCCTCATTGGATGGATTACAACAGGTGTTTGGTATCCATCGTTTTTATGAAAGACCCCTTTTAGCCAATAATGGTCTTCATCTGTCATCTTCGGGTTTCTCTGCTGATAATACATCAATTTGGACATATTGGTCACTTCATACTCACAATCCCTATAGTTGTAGGAATACAACGAGTAATTACTAACCAAAGTGTAAAACCAGTCTTGTAGAACGCCTTGCAAACCTTTTTGAGGTGGTAAAATTTTATCAATAGGCTCATTACCATGGAGCACCACTATGGTATCCTGTGGCTTATAATGCTCTGTAACTTTTGTACCATTTTTATATCGCTTGTCTAAATCGTTCAAATCGACTTCAAAAGTCGTTACGGTCAACTTCCTTCCCTTACAAGTTAAAACCTTAATATGATTATCGATATACACCGCCAACGAAGCATATACATTTTCAATAAAGTGAAGATGTTGTGCACTTGAATAAACATAGTCCTCGCCTATAATAGCAGCAGAAAGATTGTTGACAAGGCGAATGATAATATCAACAATGGTACTCTTCCCTGTGCCGTTCTGACCCACTATAGCGCTTACACTTACATTCAGCTTATCAGGTACAGAATAAAGAAAACGGCTTGAATCAAAGGCATCTTCACTGACAGTTATTTCTGTTATTTCTTCATCTCTTTCAATAATACTGAACCCTTTGTTGAAATAGAGCCAATCTGTTTTACCATATAAAGACTTTTGGATGCTCTTGGCATCCTGTTTATCTTGTCCGTTTCTATTATGGCAAGGATAGAACCGAACTCCTATTAGTTTCAAACCTCTCGAAGGCAACACCAATGAAGTGCTGTCTTCTGTTCCAAATTCAATGGGTTTCATCCAAGGTCTATCATAAATCTCCATATCAACACCCTTATGTCTTTTATATACTCCTTATACTTGGACAAACCTTATACAATTGGGATTGCTGAATCCTGCAACCAAGCTTATCGTTCAGTATTCTTTTTATCTCGTTCGTCTCTAAGTTATTCATTTTTTGTCTGACTTTATATGCTATGTCACCTTTCTCCCGAACAGGGGGATAAGGTGACAGCATCACATTTGAAACAATCCCAGAAGTTTTGTAATCACAATAAATCTTCAATAGTTTGTTTGCATCAAACGAAATGGTATCTTTGACCAAAAAAATCCTCGCCTCATTTTCATATTTAAAAGCACCTCTTTTTAGCAACATTAGAGAAAGGTAATGCTCTCGCGTCATTGCCGCTGGAAAATAATCATTGTGATGAGGAGACGACGCATTATGTAATTTCTCGATTTCCGTCCTCTCGAAAGAATAGTCCACTTTGCCAATATAAACTTCAAAACCATTCGCTTTAGCGTAATCCTCCAAAAGATGGAGTAACTTTTCCTGTTCAATAGAAAGTCTAACAGCTTTATCATTTGAGCCCGCATACACCTTCCAACTTGCATCCTCGTTTGTTGAAGATTTCTCAGAAACACACATACATGCAATATCCTCTGTTACGTACCCTCGCGAGGAGCAGTTTATACCATAGTATAGTTGTTCAAAAGGGTCATACCAGGTTTCAGGAGATACGAACACCAATTCATTATTATCAACCATTTTTACAAACCTGTCTAATGGCAAATATTTGAACACCGTACTCTTGTCTTTGGGAAAAGAATAACCATTCAACATGTGAACATGCGGATAGCCAGTTAAAAATGTACTTGTTCCAACGTTCATTATTAATCAGTATTATTATTTGTCAATTCTCAATTCAACAAATCCCAATAAAACCCCCGTTTTCAAACATCCAAGCAAAGCTTTTGTATATCTCTTCCATGTTCTTTTATCACCCTAGCATGCACTCCCATAGCCACACAATACCTAGGAATATGCTTTGTAACCACAGCCTCCAACTTAATTATTGGCATATCTCCCTATAGAAGTCTAATTGAAGATTGGCCATCAAATAAGCCTCAGCCACCCAATATTTATAAAAGATTCACATCAGATTTAACTACGTTGAAATCGAAGATTAGCTCCGCTGAATGCAAAGCATTTCGGCGGAGCTAATGCAGAGCATTTGTTTCCAAAAATCAATATTAAATTCACATTAGATTTGCTTCCCCATGCTCCCCAATCTCATCAGAACCTTTCCACGCATAGGTTGATGCGATTTCTATATCACCCCTCCGGGCCCCTCCTACCCTCCACTGGGCTGGGTGCGCGGGCCACGGCCGACATGGGGGAGGGGCGCCCGCCATGTGCGGAAGGCCCTTGATGTCGGCCTTGAACTTTTGGTCCTTTTCTTTCAAGAGAAAAGGACAGAAAACTTCATCTCATCTCCCCCCTCAGAAACCAATGCAACTGCTTTGCATAGCTATTTCCTAGTCTAATGTTTTATTCTCCATCCTTTGTCTTCACCACCCTTGCCGGCACGCCAACCACTATCGTATTATCTGCAACGTCCTCGATCACTGCGGCATTTGCGCCAATTGTACACCATTTGCCGATTTTGACACCAGGTATAACCGATGCCCCAGCACCTATTAATGTACCTTCGCCAACGCGGACTTGCCCACACAAAGTGACATGAGGCGCTATATGGCAGTAATCCCCAATAATGCATTCATGATCAACACTGGCGCCAGTGTTTATTATGCAATGCTTGCCTATCTTGGCATCCGCATTGATGATGGCACCAGGCATCACCACAGTTCCTTCTCTTATTATAGCTGTTGGAGAAACAACCGCAGAAGGATGAATGGCTGAACCAAAACCACAAGACAATCTCTCCACTATTGCCTTTCTTATCCGATTATCCCCTATACTCACAATCATCGGCGACAGGCCTTTCGAATTGTTGAGTACCTGGGTACAGCAATACTTTTTGATTTTCGAATCATCATCAACAAAAGCCTTGATTTCCGTTCCTTGGGCCCGAAGGATTTCTTTAATTACTTTTCCATGGCCGCTTGCTCCGTATAAATACATATTATTTAGTTTTTAATTATTTCCAGTAAAAAACTCCATTGTTGCAGAAGTGCCAGAATTAATACCCTTCCGCAATACCACATTCTTGATGGTAATGAAAATGACTTGGATATCAGTCCATAACGTACAATGATCCACATACCAAACATCCAGCTTAAACTTCTCTTTCCAGCTGATGGCATTCCGGCCATGGCATTGCGCCCAACCGCTGATGCCAGGGCGCACTTCATGACGGCGTTTCTGCTCCTCATCGTACAAAGGCAAATACTGCACCAACAAAGGCCTAGGCCCTATCAAACTCATATCGCCTTTGAAAACATTGATTAACTGGGGCAATTCATCAATGGAAGTAGAACGCACATACCTTCCGACTTTAGTCAAACGTTTTTCATCGGGTAAAAGATTACCGTTTGCATCCCGTTCATCTGTCATCGTCTTGAACTTGATGACTTTGAATATCTTTTCATCCTTGCCTGGGCGTTCTTGTAAAAAAAAGGCTCCTGCACCTTTGTTGGCAAAATGGAGGAAAATGGCTACCAAAACCAAAAACCAACCAACGCAAAGCAAAGCTATGCCTGAAATGAGGATGTCCGATAGACGTTTGAAGAAGTGTTTGTACATGATTCTATATTCACAACAGGATATAATGACCAATCCATCATTTCATCTGCGGTTGAAAGATTTTCAAATGAAGTTGTTTCAAGCAGTTTGAATAGTTTTCGCTTATTAGATTTCACACCAATATTTGTTTTCAAATAGCGGAACAATCTTGTTTTTACAGATCCCGTTTCGCCAAAATAGTTTTCGTATTCCGTTTTTGACATCAAGCCTGTTATTACAGGTAACAAGTCGCCAAGGTGAAAATAGGTCATGGAACACTTCGATTTATCCATAGTTTTTTTCACAAATCTTAATGGGAAAAAACGGAAGTACCCGCCACCAGAATATGCCATTTCTTTGCCCAGAATACTCGTGGTACAAACTGGGAATTCCTTAATACAAATTCCTTTGTAGTTGATAGTTGCAGGTCCGTTCGTAGAAAATTCGGTAAATCCGCCAAAATCACGCGAAACCGGAAAAACTGATGCATCTCTTGTTATTCCATTTGAAGCAAGGATTTCAAAAATCCATTTGTTACTGCTACCTATTGAAAATGCAGGAGCACGATAACTAAAGATTTTGTTACCAATACATTGTTCCAAAGAATCCACTGCTAATTTAGTGTCATCCAAAGCTTCTTGATATGACATTTTATTGAGCCATTGATGGATGTTGGAGTGACACCCAATTTCATGACCCGCATCGCTGATTTTACGAACAACATACGAAAAGTCAGTAGCCATTTTCCCTACACAAAAAAAAGTTGCTTTCAAACCTACTTCATCCAATTTTGAGAGAAGTACGTCCAAAAGTTTGTCATATTCAGCATATTTTGATTGCTTTGCCCCAAAATATGCTTTTTCAAGATACCACTCTTCTATGTCAAAAGTAAGTATGTTCATGCCACATCAAAATCAAACAATTGGAAAAAGATGTTGTCCTTCGTGATAGGCGGTAGTTTTCCATTCGTAAGATCAAGAAAAATCAGGTTGAAGGGCGAACGTTTTATAAACTTTGGGACATTGAAATAAAGACTATTGAATTTTGCGCCAATACCAACATATAATATGGGCCTAACCCCCCAATGCTTGTCTTGGGCACTTGTGACTTTTAACAGATCCTCTGAAAAAGTCCCCATATAAGTGTTCACAAGAGCATTGTATTTTCCTAGAAGTGAATTGCCTTTCAAACAATAATTGGCTTTGCAACAATTCAATCGCCAATTGAACAGGTCTTTATCCCAATACTTACATATGAGATTAGAGTTTTTCGGCTTGATTTTTGTCCCCAAACCCATCTTGACTTCTAACTGTGCAACAAACTGAAAATCAAAGTATTTTATAAACCCTGGAAAACTATTGGCGTTTGCTACACCTATCACAAACTTGTATCCACATTCTTTGGCATAATCATAAGTTAATTTGGCCAGTGTCTTAAAAAGTCCCCTGCCTCGATAATCAGAATGGGTCACCGTGGCCATGCTATGTATACCCAAGACAACCTCATCGCCAAACAGCATCTTTGTCGGAATACAAGCATAATGGGCAACCATTTTATCTCCATCAAAAGCATTGAAAGACAACACTCTCCCGCATGGATTCTCAATATACCATTGCCTAAACGAATCCACCGTGAAATGAATGCCACGTTCACGATATACCTCGTTTTGCAACTCTACAAGTTGCTCCAATTCAAAATCGGTCTCAAACTTGTTTTGACGTATATCCAGCTCATCGTTCATAATTGTCCAGTTAGTTTGTTCAAATAATTCAACAAATTGTTGCTGACAATATCCGTGTCGAAATTCTTTACAACAAAATCACGACCTTTCTTCCCTTGTTGCTCCGCGTATTCATTGTCTAAAAACAATTCCAACTTTTCACAAATACTGTCAGAATTCAGGTCTACATACTCTCCTGTTTCATGCTCAACAATCGTCTCCCGACACCCAGTGATCTTTGAAACTATTGCCGGAACATTCATCGCCTGCGCCTCTAACGGAGCGAGACCCAAGCCATCTCTATGCGATGGTAAGACAAGGACATTCATCAATGTATAATACTTCTGTATGTCTGCATAAGGAATTCGACCCGATAAAACTACGCTATTTGACTCCCGTATTGTTCTTAATACCTCTTCCGGTAGTGCATCACGTTGCTCAAACTCTCCAATAATAAATAGCTTTACCGATTTTTCAGGATGTTTCTTTTGCAATTTTGACAAAGCATATACCAATTCAACGACACCCTTGTCTCTCACAAGACGACCACAAAAACCAATCACAAAATCATCTTCTTTAATACCATATTGTCTTTTTAACGCTTCTGTTTTCTGTAATGAAACCAATTGGGGATTAAACTTGTTGACCGTATCAATTCCATTACATGAACCATTACCCAAAACGACTGCCTTGCCTGTTTTGTCAACGCCGTCTTTATTTCTTTGCTCTTCCACGTAATTACTTACACAGATGACATTCGTAGCCATGTCTGACACCAATTTGTCCTGCAATCTGACAATCCATCTTTTAAGCCCTGTCATCGTTTCATATAATATCCCATGAGACAATACAATTCTCACAGGAACACGGGTGATAAAACCTGCAGTCTGACCCAACAGGTTACCTTTTTCCTGATGGCAAATGATGACATCTATCCGATTCCTTCGAACATATTTACAGATGGCAATTAACGATTTCAGATCTTGCCAAGGGGTGATATTTCTATTGATGGGAATGACTTGATGCTTGATTTGGTGTTTCTTCACCAATGCCTCCAGTTCTGGCCCGTCTGAGCAGACCAAATGCATCTCATAATCCCCATGCTGTGGAAAATACGAGAACTGTTTTCCAATAAAGTTTTCTGCAGATGATGCGAGATTGATAATTTCAAGAATTCTCTTCATCCCTTTATATTTATTGCTTTGTAAATGATATCCAACACTTTTGTTGTAGCTGATCCAAATTCTGTTACAAAACAATCCCTGAAATCTTTTGTCAATTGTGATGAATGCTCATATTGTAACCGCTTAATCCCTTCAAGAAGATTTGTCTCGCTTTGATAAAATTGTTCTTCAAAATAATCCCTGACATCAAAATATATACCCCTCTTTTCACAATACAAGTCATAATCATAGGCGAACCATAGAATTGGCCTACACATAATCGAATAATCAAAACAAATACTTGAATAATCAGTAATCAATATATCAGCAATCATCAGCAAATCATTTAAGACTGGATAATCTGTGACATTACGTACAAAATCCGATTCTTCGATGTTTAGAATTTCAATTATCTCATAATGTGCCCTAAACAATAACACATAAGAATCACCCAATTCCTTTTCCCAATTCTCAATATTTATTGGCGGAGCTATATAACAACTATCAGCATCATCTCTATCATACTCCCGAAACGTTGGTGCATAAAGAATTACTTTTTTATCAAAAGGTATGTTTAACGCCTTACGTATTTCCTTTTCTGCCAATAGGTCTTTTTTAGCAAGTCTGTCGTTTCTAGGAAGACCTGTTATTGAAAATACATCGGTTGGGATGTCAAAAACTCTTGAAAACAAATCAACGTCATATTGCCCCTGAGCACTCATTGTATCTATTAATGTTTCAGCTTTTTTCCGTTTTTTTATGGAAAAAGATTCATTGCCTGTATGGATGTCATTCCCAAGTTTTTTCAATGCCGTCCCGTGCCATGAATTATAATAGAATGTATTCTTGCCTTTAAAAGATAAGCCTCTTGTAATGGAAGAATTTGTAACCCAACACCTAGCTTTTAATGCAGTTACAAAATATTGTCTAGTATCTATTTTTATTTTATTTCCTCGGGGCAGAACATATTTTTCAGGAGACAAAAAAGCCCAAACAAGATTATATCCATCAAAGCGATGGTCTAGCAGCAGTCCATCATAAATTGCTTTTGGACTGTCATCAAATCGTCTGCCTCCAAAAGAAACAAATAGTATTAATTTCTCATCTGGGCGCACAAACAATCGTAATATGGATATGGCCAATCCGCCCAATGCAAAATATACATTGTATAAGTGTCGATTGTATAAGATTTTATGTACCAAATTGATGTGTTTCATCACTTTAATTCAGACCTAAGTCTTTTATATGTTCTAAATACTATAATATATCCAATCCCTATACCCGAAGTGCCGTCTGTTACAATTGCATAGTTCTTCATATTTCTATTACATTTTCTCGCTCTCTGAATTTTTCGATGATTTCGGCTATAGCCTCGCTCTCATAATGACGCAACTTATAACTACTCTGACGTCCGTTCACAATCATAGAGATAAACTCTTGTATCTCGTAACGCAAGCCTTCTCCGTCGTAACTATAGAAAAACTTTTTGTTTTTCGTTTGGTCTTCATAACGCACCTCAAAGAAATCTGTCAACCACCAAGGAGCTGGAACATATATGTAACCTTTAGTACCAGATATCACAAGATTACCTTCGGTCTTCACCCCAATGCCCAAAGTAAATGATGATGTTGCATGAGGATAGTTGATTACCCCTTTTGTATAGACATCCACTCCGTTTTCCATCCTTGTATGGAAGTTCACATCACTCCATTGGGTACCAAGCAACTTTATAATGGAAAGAAGAGTTAGTGGAGAATGTTCGGTCATCGCTCCTCCAGCCTCTGAAGCATCCAATTCACGAATGGGGGGCGCAACCATCTTACTAAGTGAGGCCTTCACATCCACCACATCGCCAATAACACCGCTCTTTACGAGGGTGACAATATGGTTGAAGGCAGGACAATAGGCGGTTTTACTTGCTTCAAGCAAAACAAGGTTGTGCTCTTCGGCTAATTGATAAAGTTCCATCGCCTGCCTCTTTTTAAGAACAAAAGGTATCTCGCACAATACATGCTTCCCCGCCAGCAACGCTCGTTTGGCATAGTCATAATGAGTGAGATGGGGCGAGGCAATATAGACTGCATCAACTCCTTTGATTAAGCTGTCAAAATCAGAAAAAGGCTCTAACGCGAAACACTTACAAAAAGATTCGGCCTCTTTTACACTTGGATTTAAGGCAGCTACTACCTCAATGCCATTTACCACCTTGGTCTCAGGAATAAAACGATTGGCAATACGACCTGTACCGACAATACCAACTTTATAAATGCTTTGACTTTCTTCGCGAAGCAACGTACTACTAATGCCTTCTGTACGCGGAAGGTAAACCACTTTGCAGTATTCTTTTAAATAATCAAATTTGCCTTCCCAATCGGAACCAATGGCAAAAATATCCACATCATACCGCTGAATGTCATCTATTTTTTGACCGACATAATCCTCAATGATAACTTCATCCACATAGCCAGTAGCCTTTACGGCCTCAACTCGCTCAAGAACATTATTGCGCACATTGAGTTTACCTCTATTTTTGTCGAAACTATCGCTGGTCACTCCTACGATGAGATAGTCGCCCAACTCTTTTGCACGACGAAGTAAGTTGATATGACCCTGATGCAAAAGGTCGTATGTACCGTAAGTGATGACTTTGATCATATCTTTAATTCTAGACAGTAGTTTTTATTAGAGTATCAAATTCAGATTGCAATCTCTTCCTAACTTTTTCAATGGGAAAAGTTTCAGCAGCAAACGTATGAGTTTTTTGAGCTCTACAGATTAATTGTTCTGGGGATGACAAGACAGAAGAAAGCACTACCTGCAAATCTGAAACATCATCTATCACAATTGCACCTGGTATTGTCCTAGGGTACTCAACCGATGCAATTCCCTTCGGACCAACTACCATCAATACGGAACCTGATTGTAAACAATCGATGATTTTCGTAGAGAAGGAATATTTCACCACTTCAATTTGTTCTTTATCAAAAGATTCAACATGAAGAACGATGTCTGCCGTCTTCAATATTTCTACTATTTCCGTGTACGGCTTTTGACCCATAATCTTAGAAGACCCTTCTACGTTCAACATGCTCGCAAATTCTTCTGTAATAGGAGTTCCCGTATAAATCTCAAGTTGAGCCGTTATTTGTTTGTTTTTCTTATTAATATGATCCAACTCTTTGGCGATAGCACCCAAAGTTTGGCTTCTACCATAGAATAGATTTCCAGCATATGCAAGTCGAATAGGCGTATTATTGAAAGTCTTAGGAGTAGACAAAACACAACCTTTGTATAAAGGTTTTACTTCAATGTCAAACAATCTTGAATACTTCTCACACATCATCTCTGACGCACCATAGACTTTATCCGCCATTTTTATCATAACTTCAAAACGTTTCTTATTTCGTCTTGAAACGACCCCTCTGTCTCTCGTATAAACCCCGTAAACATCATCGGCAATAAGCAAAACCAATGGGATTGACAAATTTTCCTTTACATACTTACACAAAAAAAACCTGAATGGATCGGAGATGGCAAATGCAAAACAAAGATCTGGATTTTGGGTTTGTATGAATTGCTTTAGCTTTTTATTCATCCATATCTTCGATGAATACAACAATTCTGATAAAAAAATGAAAACATTGCGTATCCTTTTTCCCCTTGTTGAGTTTATCAATTCCGATTCTTTTTGACTTTTTGAAACAGCATAAATTTGTTTTTTCCCAAATTGAATTCCGATTTTTTTAGGAGTTAACAAGTTCTTGATTATGTTTGTGGGAGACACTCTAAAATATGAATCACAACAATTATTGTTTGGCATTTCTTCTCTAGAATACATCGTTGAAAACCTTGCGTTTTCCCAACCAAAAAACCAATTAGACAGAGTATTACCAACAGAATTGGTATCATCCCACGAACAATTTGTTAATACTAAAATATTCATATTTTATACTCCAATTTGATTATAAAATGCCAATTGTTAAAACTCAATCCTGCCAGAAAAACCTGTACGGCACAACGCTACCACCGTTGCGGTTAGCATAAACAAAGAAAAAAACAACCATGAAAGCCACAGCAAATTTTACTATTTTTTTTATAGCGGCATTGCCTATGCGATTGAAATCATTGGGAAAACCCACTATCATAAAGGGCAAAAAATAAAACGACAACCTAAAAGCAGCCGATGAAACAAAAGCAAAGGCCTGAAAGGCAAATGCCAAGGTTGACATACCCAATACGACACGAGACTCTTTTGAACGTCGTTTCATATAATTGCGACTAAAGAGAAACATGAGCAACAAACAAACGCCATAAAAAATCATTGTAGTAGTGGAATAACCCTTGTCTTCCATATATAATTCCGAATAATGATCATTCTCCAACAAGTCAAGCAAATTTGTCCACAGGAACCTTGTGCCCAACAGGGTTACTACTACAATTACCGTAAGATAAAGATAATAGAGTCTTAAGTTTCGCATATAATAAAGAGCAATCCCAAACAGGAAAATCAACGATGCGTGATGGCAGAAATAGGCAAGCAATGTCAGCAATATAGTTTTGATGTACTTTTTGTCGGTTAATGAAATGAAATAAAGCAAAACAAACGCCATCGATAAAGTTTGCTTCAATCCAGCCAAGGAAAAAGCATACAAACCTATTACCTCAAAACACAAAATACTATATAATTTTCCTTCAGAAAACCTATTGATAAACTTATAGATTGCATATATATATATCCCCGTCACTATGCCAAACAAGATTTGCACTGGTAAATGAAGGGATGAGCATGTCTTTGCCAGCAAGTAAAACCCAGGAAAATCTGCATATCTTTTCAAAACTTCCGCAAATGACATCTTTGGTATACGGAAAATATAATCCTCCCAATAAGCTATGGTATCCGTTCCCACGGAACTTCCTCTCAGTGCAGCCAACAAGACCAAAATCCAACAAACCACCCTCAGATACTTTACCTCTATCTTGTTGCGGGATGCTCTTTGGGGTAGCCTCAACAGATGAGTCTGAAGTACTAAGATGAGTAATATGATGAGTAAGTAAATTAGCATAAAACTTATTCTGTTAACGCCCGTTTCAATGCATCAATATAGCCGTAACCATATCGCAAATCCGGCTCCATGTAATTTCCTTCCCCCCATTCGTTCCACGATTTCAGGAAGATGATGCGGTCTTCCTCTGGCTTGTCTTTCACCTCATCAATCACCATACGGCAGTGTTTCTCAAACAAAGCGGGTTCACAGTTCTCATAGAGATAGCCACCTCGACCGCTACGTGGGGTGTGATCCCAATTGGGGATAAGGGATGGATAAACATCGTTTCTCAAGTCCTCTTTGCCCACAAATTTGTTAAGAATCTTTGCATAATCGTTAATATATGGGCGATTCAACAATTGGTGAGAAATGTAATTTACACATCGACTCCAAATATTTTTTTTCTGATATTGAAAATTAGACATTCTCAATATATTGACAGCGTCAAAACCCAATTGTCGAATCGCATCGATTTCGTTTGGTGATTGGGGGTTCAAACAATATCCAACAAAATGGAAACCTTCCAGTCTATTTACTTTAGCCAAATCATTCCATTGGTTCATAAACTCTGTACAATGATCAAAAGCAAGCGGACTATATATGACAAATATCAATTTCCCTTTATATTTTAGATAACGGGAGTCCTTAAATGCATTCAACAAAGAATAGAAATGCTGTTCATTGTCTTTTTCACCAGGATATAATTGCTCACACAACGTTCTGTTATTAGAAGTTCCGTCTTTATTCCACAACTTTAAGCTCCATGAATGATTTGCCCAACAGATACAAAAAGGAAAGTCTGGTTTGCCGCTTTCAACAACTTCATTGAAAGGTCTTTCCAATTCCTGTTTTCCATTGCCAAACCAATAATGATAATAACAGAATGCCGTGACCCCAGCCCGTTTCGCCATTTCAGTCTGCTTTTCTCTCACTTCTGGCAAACGTAAATCATAAAAACCGAGATTGGCAGGAATACGCGGCTGATAATGGTTACGATATAGTTTTGTTGCCTTGGCCACATTGGTCCATTCTGTGAAACCTTCTCCCCACCACAAGTCATTATCAGGTGTGGGATGATACTGCGGCAGATATAAAGCCAATACTTTTGCTTTCATTGTACCGTCTTAATGCTATTCTCCGATAATTTCTCGAAATAAACTATAATAATCTTCTAATCCATTCTTTTTTGAAAACAACATCTGTGCTCGTTTAACACACTTGTCTGAATATGTTGTTTTGCCTGCGTCCAATATTTTTTCAATTGACGCTATACATTCTACCTTGCTGTTGTTTGTAATGACATATCCACAATCACCCACAACCTCTGGAATGGCAGTATTGTCGTTCGCCACAACAGGAGTGCCACAAGCGAGGGCCTCGGCAGCCACTTTCCCAAAAGTTTCTTGTTTGGAAAAATTAAGAAAGACATCTGCCAACGAATAGTATTGTGCCATCAAATCAGTATTATCGATAGCATCCACATGGATTACATTGGAGGGCAATGGCGCATTTAATGACCCTATCATTAACACTTTAATTTTGGGAAAATGATTGGCAATTTCCAAAAACAGACTCAAGCCTTTGTTTTCCGACCAAATTTGCGCAACTCCCAATACTACAAAATCGCTAACTGTAATTTCATGTTTTCTCCTTAATTCATCAGATGGTCGGGGATAGAAAACATCTAAATCAACCCAATTATAAATACGTAAGATACGTTTGGCGTATTGGCTTAAGAAAGACTTACGGGCTTCGTTGGTAACCCAGTCTGACACGCCAACAACCGAAAGATCGGATATGTTTCCAAAATACTTTTTCCTGTCAGAAAAAACCTTCTTAGACCAATCAAAGAATAAACTTGCATCACCACCTTTCCACTGACATTGTTTGCATTCTGTCTGCCACTTGAAACAATTTCGAACCGTATAATGGGTGCAACCACCTGTATATGCCCAACAATCATGCAACACCCAAATGGTTTTTACGTTATTTTTGGCCAAAAAAGACATAATCATAGGAAGACTAATAAAATTGGAATGTAAATTCCGTAAAACCACAATGTCTGGCTGTATTCTTTTCAATCTGTGGATTAGTTTTCCTGTTGCGCAATTTGAAAAATATGCTCTTAACCCTATGAATCTTGACAGAAAAGCATGCGCTTTATGATCAAACCGATTCCCAACACTAATAATCCTATTTTCGGGTTGATTTACATTTATACAAAAAACGTAAGACTCGACATCTTTGGTTTTTAAAAAAACATGCATATCCTCGGTAGTACGGCCTGTACTACTAAAATGATAGACAGCGTTTATTTGTACAATCTTCATGAAAATAAACAATGATTAATCAGTGGGTAAAGATATCATCTCCCCTAATTTATAATCCCAATCATCAGGATTAAATGGCACTAGCCCCCCCCAATGTGAAAATGTAAACTCACCAAAATAAACATGCCCGTTCACCTCGTAAAAATCAATTCGCACATGAGGCATACCCATGGACAACTTGGCTGCTAATTGTTTCATCTCCTCAAAACATTTAGGCTTTTCGGGTAACACCTTGGCATTAGGGTGGCCATTGGTGAAGGGCAGATGATTGTAGTCCATATCAAAGAAATCAAAAGTTACAGACTCTTCACCTTGAAGTCGACCAGAAGCAATAAACAAAATCTTAGGCTCACCATCGAAACAAAAAAACTTATAGTCACGAAGTTCTTTTGTTTCAGCATCCTCCATGTATTTTTCTGCAATAATCTTTCGTGGAATATCCTTATAGGCATATTCCCTACTGCCTAAATAATAATCTTGTCGCAATCCTTTTCGCAATCCCTTTTGGACTGCTTTTTCATTCAACTGCGACTTATCACGACAAATATACATCCCCGTTCCAGAGTTATGATTGCATTTGATGACAAAACGTTCTGGCAGTTTAGAAAAGTCAATGTCTTCTGGACTATCCCACACGCCCAATAACGGTATCACATACTGTTCACCAATGTGTTCTTTGACATACTCCTTAACAGCAAATTTATCTGCCATAACCACATTAATGGATGTACGGCCATGTATTTTAAGCCACTGTATCTTCTCAGTAAACCGTTTAGGGTTTTTCAAATTCAACGGAAAACCAAAATATAAACGATACATTATTTTCAAATAGGCCTCATCAGAAAATATCTTATTAAGAGGTTTGATGTTCATTAGCGACCATACGATAAGGCTTTTGAATTTTCGTCTTATGATATTCATATTTTTAATGTTTTTGCTAATTTTCACCTATAATAATAGTCTTCCAGTAATACTGTTCCTCGGCAAAATGCCTTTCACATCATAGACAACAACATCTTTTTGTCCAATTAAAGAAACGCCTTATAAGAAACAGCTACAAAGACCATAATTCAAATATGCTCCTCCACCCCACGAAAATGGACGTTAAGCTCATGTAGATGTTCCAATAGTGTTCCGAGAGGTGTACCCTCGGTCATCTTGGCGAAGGCATTGACATCCTTAGGGAAGCACTTGCCACCATAGCCAAACTTGCCATCTGGGCCCGGCACATAAGTATGCGTGTCGTTGATATAGCCCGAAAGAAGCACGCCTGTGTGCACTTTGCGCCAATCAGCTCCCATCTGCTCACAATATTCGCGGCAGGCGTTGAAGTAGGTAACCTTATAGGCTCCGAACACGTTGTGCATGTACTTGGTGAGTTCGGCCTCCAACGGAGTCATAACAGCGAACTTCTTGCCGACAAAAATCTTAGTAAGCAACTCATGCGCCCCAGTGAAGACCATGGTCTGCTTCTTGAAGTCCTCGATATGCGTACGCTCGGTAAGGAACTCAGGCATATAATGCACCCGATGCCCCGTCTCGCGCGAAAGCCTCTCGCTGGTGCCAGGGAGAATGGTGGTACGAACGAACACTGGCACATCTGGAAGATTGGTAATCAACTTTTTCATAAGTGTCAAATCCTGTGTGCCATCTTCCTCTGTAGGAACATGTATCTGCAAGAAAGCAATATCGATATTACTCAAATCATCATTGTATCCCTTTGGAGGATCGCTAATGAACAACTTGCATTCCGGATTGTTGTGTTCCAGCCAATCCTTCAAGGCTCCGCCAACGAAGCCGCATCCGATAATTCCGACGTTAATCATTTTACTTAAATAAAGATAATCATTATGTTTTAATTAAGTTATTATATCCTTAGAAGACAAAGGAAAGTTCCATATAAATGACATCAATGATACCGATTTTGGTATCGGATAATTTTCTCATATATATTGCCTTTTAAATATGTAGTTTTTTCCTAAATCCACTCGATTTTATCCTTGTCGTAAACCCATTCATCCAAATCCCAGGGCAAACGAAAAGCCCATTTGTGCCCAACGTTGAGAAAATCGACCTTTGATAACCCTTCGTCTTGTTTTCCAACTTCAGTTTATCATGAATATTCAAATAATGTAACTTGACGTTTTCATCAATGGTTAATTGATATTGTATTTTTCCAGTGATTACGCTTTCCTTGAAACCGCGGTTAAACTCATCAACACTAATAACACAATTCTGCATGGCTTGTCCGCGCAACTTGCGATAATCCGTATCATTAATCAAACGCGTGGCCTCATCAACAAGCGCTTGCATATCTGTGAAAGTAATACGCTCATTATGTTTCTGACATACCACTTCCTCCACAATTCCAGACCTACTATATGCATAGGCAAGAATTGGAAGTCTTGCATGAGCCGCGAACTGTGCCATCAACGCTCCAAATTGGGGAAAACTGCTCAAATAGATATCACTATGCTTATAGCACTCAAAAATATCATTGCGCTGTCCTATCGGGATAAACCTTCCCTGAAGACCGTATTTCTTAATAAGACCTTTTAGCATCTCCATATCACCACCTCCGGCAAATAGTGTTACCACGTTAGGATTAGCATCCAAGATGGCTTTGTTGAGCTTGAAGAACGTGTCATTCTCATCCATAATCTTATAGAAACTCGCGCCCGAGAATATTTTCACCTTGCCTTCCACTTCCATTGGAAAACCCGCAAACTCGGTCGCTTTCATCATCGGATAGTAAGGCATAAGCAACACCCTATCCCTTGGGATACCACGCCGCCCAACAGAAAGCGAGGCTCCATAATCCCTAAACTCAAAAGAATAATCCAAACAACCCGCACCCACCCAATAGGCATGGTCGGTAAGGTTAATCTGGTATTTTGTTATCTCTTTAGGCAAAGCATAAAATGCCGTCACCGCCTCAACTGCACTGGGATGGATATGCATGAACAACTTGTCGGGGGCGTAATCCATGATTGTGTCATAGACAAACTGCGCTTTGTCCAAACCACTCTTGCTTCGTGGCACTACAACGACTTTTGTTTTCGAATAATCATACAGCGTCTGCTTCAATCGTATTGAACGGGGATCCTCTAAACCAAATTCTGTTATGTAAAGCATCTCCCAACCTGCAGCAATAATAGCATCCACGTATTGCATCGTCAGCCCTTGGGCATCTTGCGAGAAGGTGTCGTAGAACACACAATGCGGTTTTCCCTTGAATGTCTCCCGCTTTTGAACGTTACCGCTCAATTGTTTCAGCATGGCCTCTATTTCCTCATCAGTAAAGCCTATATAGAAGGTATAGGCCGTGCGAGCTGCTGCGTTCAAGTATTTCAAGCAGGAGTCGTACCGCTTCCGAGCAAGACTGTTTTGGGCTTTTCGTTTGAACCTAGTGAAAAGCGATTGTATGTATTCTTCCGTCAGCGTCATTTCTTCATCCTTGACTTAAGCGATGACAACAATCCCATGCGTTTTTCAAGTCCCGAAAGAGAAATCCACGCAGATATACCAATAATCAACGTACCGAAAATATATTTCATCCAATCGACTTTAAGGATAACCGTGAGCGTCACACAAACCGCCAACAATAATAACTGCATTAGAAACGCCCTATTGAAATCGCCAGAAAAATTGAATCCATACCTTTTATGACTGATAATATAAACCTGCAAGAAATAGCACAGGAACGTCAAAGCGTATCCGATACCAATACCTTTCAGTCCCAGCAGCCAATAGCCTAATATCTGGAAGCCCAAACTATAGACATTGACAGCCGTTTCGTTAATCATAAACAATTTTGATTCACCTTTGGCGATGAAAATGAACGATATGGCCCAAGAAGCCATTTTGAACAACATCCCACTAGCTGCCCAAATTATATAATCGTTTGCGCCAAGGAATCTTTCTGAATATAATAGTCTGACTATCCAAGGGACAAAAACAATGCAAACAAGAATCAAAGGAGCCAAAATCAGAATGCCAATCTCTCCCTGCTGGTTCATGATAACGCAACACTTCTTGTTATCCTTGTTCACAGCAGAAAGCCTTGGGTAATAATCTGTTCCCATAGCCGAAAAAACCATACCAATGTATGTTGTCATAATGGCAAATCCAGCTTGGAAAAGTCCCACCTCATCGATGCCACCTTGACGGTTGATAAAACTACGCAGGATGTAGGCAGACAATGCAACTAAAATGCCGCTTACGCTCATGGCAATGCCCATTTTTAGCATCTGCCCGCCTTCTTGAATCACCTCCTTTAAAGAGACTTTGACGGGTTCGTATGGTACTTTTCGGGAAAAATACCACGACAAAAGCATGGCAGTAAACGCTCCAAGAATCAGGTTAGGAACAATACCTTTGATGCCTAGCCAATAATAGAGTGGCACGCAGATTACCAATCCCAGTAAACTCCCCCAAACCGATGCACGCGCCAAGTATTTAAGTCTCCGCGTCCCTTGCAAAATCACATTCTGACCACCACTTAACTGATGGAAGAGCATAATAACCGAAAGAAATATGAACGAGAGTGTGTAATCATAGTTCCCAAAAGAGGTTTTGCTTAAAATAGGAGAGAATCCTATGACACACAACATGCCCAACAAACCAGTAAACCACACCAATTTCCTGAGCACCGTCACAATCCTATTGACTCGAGCTTGGTCACCGCTAGCATGGGCTTCTGACACATCCCTCACAGCGCTTTGTGAAAGACCAAGCTGCGTGATGCTTTGGATGAGCGAAGTGCCAGAATTAAAAAGCCCAACAATACCCACACCCGTGGTTCCAATCAAGATGGCTACTATCTTCGAGCGGATGATGGAAATCAAAATAGTAAAAACCTTCACTCCACCAAACAAAGACGTCGCCTTAAAAATACTGCGGTAATCGGATTTTGTTTCGTTATTTGTTTGATCCATGTCTTTGTTTCAGAACCTATTAATCAGCCCCACAATATATTCCGCCTCTTCCATTGTTATCGCCGGTCCAATCGGCAAGCTCAATTCCATATCATGAATCTGCTCAGTAATAGGATATATTCTTTCATTCCATTCCTTGTAACATTCCTGTTTATGAGGTGGAATAGGATAATGTATCACGGTTCCCACACCATTCATCTTGAGATATTCCTGGAGCTCATCACGACGAGTGCATAAAATGGGGAACAGATGATAGACATTCTGCGCATCCGGCAATCTGTCGGGAAGTGTGATGCAATTGTTCTTTATGTTTTCGTAATAATAGGCAGCTATTTGTTTGCGGTGCTTGTTATCCTCGTCAAGATATTTCAGTTTCACATCAAGCACAGCTGCTTGAATCTCATCCAAACGGCTGTTGCGTCCCGTGTATTTGAACACATACTTCTTTTGGCTTCCGTAGTTGGCCAAAGTACGAACGGCTTCAGCAAGTTCCTTATCGTTGGTTGTCACAGCACCACCATCGCCTAAGGCTCCTAGGTTTTTGCCAGGATAAAAGCTGTGACCTGCGGCATCGCCGATGGAACCCGTCCTTTGCTCACCAAAACGGCAGCCGTGCGCCTGCGCATTGTCTTCAACCAATTTGAGATTGTATTTCTTGCACAATGCACCAATCTTCTCTGTATAAGCACAGCGTCCATATAGATGCACTATACAAATTGCTTTGGTCTTTGGGGTAATGGCTACTTCAATCTTGTCATCATCGATTTCCAAGGTGCTCCATTTGGGCTCCACAAACACGGGTTTCAAGCCGTTCTCGGTGATGGAAAGGATTGTGGCAATATAGGTGTTTGCTGGGACAATCACCTCATCTCCAGGTTGCATCACGCCCATCTCGATATAGGCACGGAAGATCCAAATCAGTGCGTCAAGACCATTGGCACAACCGATGCAATATTGTGTGCCTATATAGTTGGCATAGTTCTCTTCAAAGTGCTTGTTCTCCTCGCCTTGAAGATACCATCCGCTGTTTACCACTCGTGTCACGGAGGCATTAATCTCCTCACCGTGAAGTGCTGTAACGTCTTTTAAGGAAAGAAATGGTATGTTCATAAGTTTAAATAGTTTTCATAAAAGTCCCTAACCTCACCCAAGCAAAACTCCTCCCCATGCCCTGGATACACCCTTGTATCATCTTCAAATGAATCCAAAATCATCCTTACACTTTGTTTGAAATCATCTTTATCCCCTCCATGCCGCTTCTGAATAAATGGCTTGGTGTCTTTCAATATCGTATCGCCACTGAACATCACATCGTTGAGAAGTATGATATTGCTGCACGAAGTGTGTCCCGGAACTTGAATGAAGCGTATCTTGTTCTTTTGCCAGACTAACTGGTTGTCATGCTCATCAATGATGAAGTCTATCTTTTCAATACTATAAGGCTCAGGCTTGCCAAAATACAGCGCGCTAAAATAACTCTGTGGAATGGAGGTCAGGCGGGCGGTTTCCTTGCTTGCAACGATTTGAATATCTGAAAAAGTCTCTTTTAATGCATTGACACCCCAAACATGATCAAAATCGCCGTGTGTCAATAATATATATTTTGGAACCAGACCTTTGTCCTTAATATAACCAATAATCTCCGCGCTACCATTGGTACCTGGATCCACCACCACGCATTCTCTGGAAATATCGTCCTCTATAATGTAGGTGTTGGAAGGAACAGGACTATTGATAAAATGCTGTATTCTCATACTTATCTCAAAGTGTAACCACCGTCAATGACCAAAGAAGTACCTGTCACCAATTGACTGGCATCCGAAAGATAATATATCGCTGCGTATGCAATCTCTTCGGGTTTGGCAAAGCGCCCAAGTGGATAGTTGGCACGGATTTCATCAATCACATTATCCAACGTGTATTTCTTTAACATTTCAGTCTCAACGAATGCTGGCTGAATGCAATTGACGCGAGCTTTTAATGTCAGCACTTCAAGCGCAAGAACTTTAGCAAATTGATTCACAGCCGCTTTTGAAGCAGCATACATGGCATTGGATACAGATGGATAAAACGCTGACACGGATGACATGAAAACCACAGAGGCAAATTTATTGATCTTTTTATTCTTTAATAACGCTTGTATCAGCATTGCTGGCCCTGAGAAATTCGTATCCATCATCTTTGAAATAAAATCATTATCAAGTTTTTTGATAATAGATTTGTCATTTATTCCAGAATTTAGAACGATTCCATCCAATTTATCAACACTTTCTGCAAGATGTGTGACATCCTCTTGTTTTGTCAAATCAGCAGTTATTATCTTATGTTGGCCACCCGTCATCATCGACAATGTTTCTTCCAGACGTCCTTGATTACGCGCAGTGAGATAGACAGTGGCTCCGCTTTTTGAACATTCAACAGCTATCGCCTTACCTATTCCCGATGATGCCCCTGTTACAAGGACAACCTTTCCTTCAAGACTAAATGGATTGTTCATTTATTGAAATTTAGATAGTTACTAATTTCGAGCAAACAATATCTTTATCTGTTGTGAAGCAAGTACTGGCGTAAGCCAAGCCTCCACCAAAACCACAAGCTACACTCTTTTTTTCTCCCAAATCATTCCTAAGTCGGCAGACCATCATCAGCGGAATGGCTGTCGAGGATGTGTTGCCGTATTCACGGATGTTGGAAGGGAATTTCTCAGGCGCAAACTTCAGCTTTTTGATAATCTTGTCGTTAATCACCTTGTTGGCTTGGTGCAACAGATAATAATCCACTTTTTCATCCTCTATGCAGAAAGTCTCCATCAGCCTTCTAATGCTTTCAGGCGCCCTCTTAATGGCGAAGCCAAAGATGCTTGCACCATCCATATAGGTCTGCACACCATTCCTGGTCACACCATCTTCGCATTTTTCATAATCGAGGGAATGCTCGTTGAACGGATTGCGATAGCCTCCATCACGAATCCATACCACATCGAATTTGTCACCCTGGGTGTTCAAATCGAAATACATGGGTGAGGCCTCTTCGGAAAACTCCAAAGCAGTGGCCGTGCCAGCATCACCCGTAATCAAGTTGACCTTATCGAAGGGTGAACGCAACTTGGATACCGTTTCACCAGTCAGCAATAAAGCCTTGCGCAGCTTTCCAGCCGACAGCAGAGATGACACCACAGACAATCCGTAAATCCATCCTGGACAGCTCATCGACACGTCGAATGCCAAGCATGACATAGACAATCCAAGACGGGCTTGAAGAATACATGCTGTTGCAGGGTATTTATAATCAGGTGTTTGGGTCACAAAGACCAGACAATCGATTTCTTCCCTGTTCCAGTCCAAATCTGACAGCAACTTTTCGGCAGAAGCAAAACACAAATCGGAAGAACAGGTGTTCTCATCTGTGACATAGCGGGTGTCAACGCCCACCATTTCGATATATTTCTGTTTCTCCTCTTCGGTATCGAAAAGTTGAGAGTTTTTGTTCTCTATCTTATTTTTCGGAATGCAAGCAGAAACACCTGCAATACGGACATTTTCAACTTTAAATGTAGCCATGGTTATAATTCAAGTTTTTTTGCGGGATTTCCCAAAACGGTTTCTCCATCTTTCACCTTGCGACTCACCACGCTACCTGCCCCTACCGTGCAACCCACTCCGACTTTCACATCAGGATAGATGATGGAACCTGTAAACAATGATGACTGCTCGCCAATTTTATTCCTGCCGCACAACTTCACTCCTACGTACAAATGGGAGCCTTGTTCAACAACGCCATCGTGACCGATATTACAGTGATCCTGTATAATAACATCGTTATTGATAACCGTGTTGATTGAGATGGTTGAGAAAGCTCCCACGATAATTCCTGTGCCCATTTGCGCTGACGGAGCGATATTGGCCATAGGATGGATTATGTTGATGAATTGTCCACCTTTCTCTCTAATCACAGCGGAATGAACTAACCTGTCAGCAGGCTTCACATCTGCACAGATGAAAACATCATCGGGCTCGATATCATAATTCTCCACATCATCAATGTGGCACTTGATATCCCACGCAACCATGTAATCCTTGCACAGTGTAGCATACCAATGCACAATTTGACCAATATTGCCTGTACCTATAATAACAAGATGTTTCATATTATCCTGGCCAAACGTTTTGAGGGTCATCTTTGACAATCACCAAATCAGGGCAATGAATCTTGCCGACTTTCATCATGGCAGATGCGATGGAGAAGCCACCTCCGATAGCAGTGGAAAGGATGTTCTTTCTGGTATCCGTCCCAAGGATGTCTTTCATTTCGGTTACCATTGTAAGCGGAATGGAAGCTCCCGATGAATTACCGAAATTCTTATAGGAGAAAAAGGCTTTTTCGGCAGGAATCTCAGCTTTCTTCAACACCCTGTCACAAAGATACTTGTTAGCCTGGTGCATGACAAAAAAGTCCACATCCTTTTCCTTGTCGATGCCATAATGCTCCACGAGAGCCTTGACTGACCTTGGGAGGTGCTTGTTGGCGAAGCCAAACACATCGGTACCGTTCATGATAAGATTGGTCTTGTTGCGGTGTATGCCGTCACCACAATCCTCCACCACAAACGACTCGGGAGCGATAGGATGACGGTAACCACCATGAGGAACATACACAGACTCCAGTTTTGAGCCGTCAGTCATAAAATGGAAGTCAAGTGAATCGCCTCCTTCTGGCGCGTATTCCAAAGCCGCCACAGCTCCGGCGTCACCAAATATCATATAGGTACTCTTGTCCTCGTAGTTCACATTTTTCGATTGGGTGTTTCCCACCAGCAATAATCCTTTCTTGAAACTGCCTGTCGACATCAGGTTGGCGATAATACTCAACCCATACAAGAAGCCAGAACAGCCATGGTTGATGTCGAAAGCCATGCACTCCGTTGGAAGTCCAAGGCGGTTTTGAAGAATGCATGATGTTGAAGGAAGTTTATAATCTCCTGTATGAGAAGCAAATACAAGCAAGTCAATATCCTGACGGTCCCATTCAAGTTCTTCTATCAGTTGGTTTGCTGCTGCGACACATAGGTCGGACGTACATTGATTAGCAGAGGCACGACGACGGCGTTCAACACCCGTGGATTCAAGGAAATGCTCTATTTGTTCGGGCGACATAAGGTCGTAGGTGTCCGTCTCAATCACCGTTTCAGGCACGCCAGCGGAAAGTCCAACTATCTTGATGTTGTTAATGCTCAGAAATGACATATTATGTTTTTTCTACGTTTTATTATCAATTGGTTTGAGCCATCGCACGAAGAGCGATGGCTCGCTCCGTTTCATCACATTGCGCTGACCGCGTTGTAGAGTTCCTCGATGGTCTTTGCCGCACGAAGGTCGGCACCCGTAATCTGGACGTCCATTTCGTCATCAATCATCGAAATGATGGACAAGGCCACAAGCGAGCCCCATTCATCCAGTTCCCTGTAGTTGGTGGCAGGAGTGAACTGCTCTTCTGGGGTGTCATCAAACTCGGCAGCGAATGCCTTTACAAATTCATCTAATGTCATAATTCTAAATATTTTAATGATTAATAATAAAACGATTATTTTTTTATTTCTTTGAAATTCTTGATTTTGCCTTTATAGGTATCTATGTCGAGCAGAGACTGCTGATGCAATTCAGGGTACATCCGATGCACTATCTTTTCCAATGTATCATCAGTGCCCACCTCGTAGAATTCCGTCACACCGTTGGCAACCATATTATTAGTAATCCTGGTCCACTGAACGGGGAATGTCATCAGTTTAATCTGATTGTCAAGTATTTCCTTGGGGTCGGTATGTGGATTCCCATCTGCATCTTGATAAATGGGTATTTGAGCCTCTCTGAAATGAAGTTTCTTCAACTCCTCTCCTAAAATCCGGCCTTCTTCGGCAGAATTAGGGGAATGGCCCACACCTTTCTGCGGAAGCACTATGGCTCGCTTGGCACCCATTTCTTTCAGTATCTTACAGGCTTTCTTAACAGAAGCCCTGGCACCAGTAACCACCAACTGGCCTGGACCATTATAATTGGCAATGTATAGGTTTTCACCATCTTCACCACTCACTTGCCTCAACACTTCAAGCACCTGTTCTTCAGGTATTCCGATGATAGCGCCCATGGCACTGGGATGCTTTTGGAAGGCCTCGTAAAAAACATCGCCGCGTTTCTTAATGAAAGGCACAGCCTCTTCAAAAGACAACACACCTGATACCACCAACGCAGCATACTCGCCTAAAGAGTGACCAGCCACGCAATCGGCATGAACTTCGTTCTGTCCTGCGACCAATGCACACTCATAGAGGAAGATGCCCATCTGTGTGTAGCGGGTATCCATAAGAAAACTTTCCGAGGCCGTAAACAAAACATCGGAAAAACGCTCGCCAAGAATGTCATTGGCCTGCTCGAAAATGGCCTTCGCCTTCGGGAACAGCTCATACAAGTCTTTCCCCATACCTTCTTTCTGGCAGCCTTGACCAGGAAATAGAAATACTTTCATACTTTTATTTTTCTTTTATTTCGCCCATGACCAATTGCAACTGACGTACTTTTTTGGGCTTTACTTGCAGATAGGCCTCTTTGGTAAGATTGAATATCAAGTTTTCTCCAACAGAATCCATAATACTTCCAACAAGTGTCTTATTCCAACTCTTTTGTAATTTTACAACTTGCTTGTTTCCTTCGTATGCTTCCGACTTCTCCAATTCTAGTTCAAGCACCTCAAATGCAATCTCCTTAGCCATAATTGTCGTTGCCAAAACACAATGTATTGGAGCATCATCTATCATAACAATACTACCAATTTCAAATTGACCATTGTGAATGTCATAGATTCTAATAACCCCCGTCGGATTATTATCACATGTTATGAAGAAATAGTATTCAAGTCCTTCTCTTTCCCTTAACTTGTAAGATTTGATCCAATTCTTCTGCTTTTCAACATCGTAATCAGTTTGGGTAATATATCTCGATTTTTTTGGATCTGTCCTTAACCTCAAGATGAATTCCGCATCCTCTTCCGTCACAAAACGGAAAGCCACATCATACATTTTATATTTGAAATCAGCCGCAAGTTTTTTCATAATCCACGATATGCTAGATAATCCTTATAATCTCTGATATAATCCTCTTCATCAAAAGGAAGCGATGCCAAAACCAAGCAAATCGAACCCGATGAGAAACCTTGTTCTGCTGCCCAAATGCCAGGAGGAACGTGCAAACCGTAAAATGGGCGATTCAGTAAAACCGTCCTTTTGTTAATGCCATCATCCAAAAAAACCTCGAAAGAACCACTAGCTGCAACCAGAAACTGATGACATTCCTTGTGTGCATGTGCGCCGCGAGACTCACCACCAGGAATGTCGTAAGTATAAAACACCCGTTTGATGTCAAAAGGCACATTCTTAAATCCCTCAACGGGTGTAATATTACCAGCGCGGTTGCTGATTTTGGACAATTCAATAAGAGAACAATCGTAAACCGTCATGGCAAATCATGTTTGATAAAGTCATCATAATTATATATATAATCATCAGCGTCATACATCGTTGAGTCCAAAACCAAGGCAACAGCATTTGTCGAGAAATTATTCATTTCCCTCCAGTTACCATTAGGCACATACAAACCATAATACGATCGGTTAAGGGAAAAAGTTTTTCTTTCCTTTCCGTTGTCAACCACAACATCGAAACTGCCTGATAATGCAACGATAAATTCTACGTTTTTTTTATATGCATGACCTCCTCGTTTTTCTCCGCCCGGCACATCATAAATCCAATGCGTCCTCATAATCTTAAAAGGAACATTGTTGATTTCCTCAATTATGGAGATATTTCCCCTTTTGTCAAGTATCTTTGGGAGTTCTATTATTCTGGCAGTTTCCATTGGTTTATTTCCTCCAAACCATTTTATTAATGATACCAGTATATGACTGGATAATCTTCACCACTTTGGTGGAGACATTCTCATCGCTGTAATCAGGCACGGTCAAACCCTGGTTGCCGTCTTTCCACATATTGACAGCCAAATCCACAGCCTGCAGCACCTGTTCGGTTGAAATGGAACCCGCTATGAAGATGCCCTTCTCCATGGCTTCCTGTCGCTCCGTGGATGTACGAACAGAGACAGCTGGGAACTTAAAATAGGAACCCTCCTCAGGGATGGTACCCGAGTCGGAAACCACACAGAAGGCGTTCTGCTGCAAATGATTGTAGTCAAAGAACCCAAGGGGCTCATGTTGAATAACACGCGGGTCGAACTTGAAGCCACGCTTCTCGATGTATTTCTTCGAACGAGGGTGGCAACTATACAAAATCGGCATATTGTATTTCTCGGCCATAGCATTGACTGCATTCATCAGAGAGAAGAAATTGCTCTCGATGTCGATGTTCTCTTCACGGTGTGCCGAAAGAAGCAGGTATTTACGCGGCTCCAAATGTAAACGCTCAAGAACATTACTATTGTTGATCTTGTCAATGTTGGCGGTCAGAACCTCAGCCATGGTTGACCCCACCTTGAAGGTATATTCTGGACGTACGCCTTGTGCAAGGACATTGCGAAGCGCTGGGTCGGAATAGCAAAGGTTGATGTCGCTTGTCACATCGACAATCCTACGGATGACCTCCTCTGGAAGGTTCTCATCCTTGCAACGGTTGCCCGCCTCAAGATGGAAGATCGGGATTTTGAGTCTTTTGGCGGAAATGACACAAAGACAGCTGTTGGTGTCACCAAGTACTAAAATGGCATCTGGTTTTTCGGCATCAAATAGTTCATACGATCTGGCAAGCACATTACCCATCGTTTGGCCGAGGTTTTCACCAACCACACCCAAATAGAAGTCAGGTTCTCTCAACCCAAGCTCATCAAAGAAAAGCTTGTTCAGGTTGTAGTCGTAGTTCTGACCAGTGTGAACAATCTTCAAGTCAAAGTATTTGTCACATTTTTTGATGATTTCCGACAGTTTAATAATCTCTGGGCGTGTGCCCATCACAATCATTAATTTCAATTTGCTCATGATATTTATTTCTTATTATTTGTTGTCGTAATAGTAGTCCGGATATAAGCAAGGATGTTTCTCAATCCATTGCTTCATTTCCGTAATCTGTTTCTCATATGACGGAGTTGAAATATCATACTCACCCCAGAACGGCACCAAGGACTTATCCACCCTGCTGTTGTCAACTTTTAGAATGGTGCGTTTACCAGGAAAGTTTTTTTCAAACAGCCTTAGTAATTCATATTTGCTAATAGGCTCTTTTGGAGCGGCTTGAAACACACCGTGAGCTTTCTGGTCCAAGAGTCGTTCTATAGTCTTGGCATATTCAAGAGTAGTCAGACCCGTCCAGATAGCGTTGGCAAAACCTTTCACCTCTCCTTTTTGCTGCAGGAACCAGTTAAGCAGGCTACCATCCTCCTCATCCTGTGACGGACCTATCAACGAGACACGAATGGTAATGTCCTTGTCGTTGTTGAGTTCACCCACAGCTTTTGTCCTAGCGTAGAAACTCTTGGCATCTGGCCAGTCTTCCGGAGTATACTGACCTTTTGCACCTGAAAAGATGCAATCGGTGCTACGGTGCACAACAACGGTTTTCATTCCTGTTGTCAGACTTTCCAACAGGTGGGGAAGATAAGCATTAAGATACGCTGCACCTGCCTTGTCCTGTTCCGCCGCCTGATTTACAATAGCGGTACAATTAATGATAGCATCAGGCTGTAACTCTTCAATTGTCTTTTTTAGGCGTTCCGTGTCATAAGCCATGGCAACATCGCTACAATGGACAGTATGACCTGCCTCTTTGAAATACATCGCAACCGCATGACCTACCACGCCGTTGCATCCAAGAATAAATACTTTCATTTTACCTAGCTATATTAACTATTCCATTCAACTCATTCTGAATGTATTCCAACGAGAGAAGTTTCTCCTTTACCTGTTCAAGGTTGAGACGAACCGTGTTGTCGGAGTTGAACTCTGTAAGTATGTTGCGCTGGGCATTGCCATCGGTGAAATACTTGTCATAATTAAGATCTCTGTTGTCGGCAGGGACACGATAAAAACCGCCCATGTCCTCCGCTTTGGCGCATTCCTCGTTGGTAAGCAGTGTCTCATACAATTTCTCACCATGACGGATACCGATTACTTTAATGTCTTCTTTCTTACCGCCAAACAGTTCACAAACAGCCTCAGCCTGAGTCTGGATGGTACAGGCAGGAGCTTTCTGCACGAGAATGTCGCCATTTTGGCCGTGCTCGAAAGCGAACAATACCAAGTCAACAGCCTCTTCCAACGACATGATGAAACGTGTCATTTTCGGTTCAGTAATAGTAATGGGGTTTCCATCCTTGATTTGTGAAATCCACAAAGGAATTACACTACCGCGTGAACATAGTACATTACCGTATCTGGTACAGCAAATCTTCGTATTGCCTGAATAACGGCTCTTGGCTACTGCCACCTTCTCCTCAATGGCTTTAGTGATACCCATTGCATTAATGGGATAAGCCGCCTTATCTGTAGAGAGACAGATAACGCATGCCACACCAGCATTTATGGCTGCATCCAAGACATTGTCCGTCCCTATGACGTTGGTCTTGACGGCCTCCATTGGGAAAAACTCGCAACTTGGGACTTGCTTCAGCGCTGCTGCATGGAATACATAGTCCACCCCTTGCATGGCGTATTTCAAAGTGGACTTGTTGCGCACATCACCGATGTAGAACTTAATTTTATGAGCCACATCGGGATACTTAACCTGATATTCGTGCCTCATATCATCTTGTTTCTTTTCATCGCGCGAGAAAATTCTTATCTCGCCAATGTCAGTGCGGAGAAATCTATTCAGCACGGCATTGCCGAAACTGCCCGTCCCTCCTGTGATGAGTAAAACTTTATTATTAAAAACAGTCATATTTCTTGGATAATTAAATGCATATTTTCAAGACAGCGTCTCAAACTATCTGTCCAATAAGGAACTTTTATTCCAAATGTCTCTTTGACTTTTGTCTTGTCCAAAACGGAATAGGCAGGTCGCTTTACTGGGCTTGGGAATTCCTCACTATGACAAGGCTGGATGTCACAAGAAATGTTTCCCGCATACTCAGCTATCATCTTGGTGAAATCAAACCAAGAACAAACACCTTCGTTTGAATAGTGATAAATACCTGTTCTACCACTAAATTTTCTGTTCTCAATAATATCAAAGATGATTTTTGCCAAATCGTATGCGTAAGTAGGCGTGCCCACTTGGTCAAACACTACTTTCAATTGCGGTTTTGTTGCCGTGAGATTAAGCATGGTCTTCACGAAATTCTTTCCAAACTCAGAATACAACCATGCAGTGCGGAAAATGAGATAATCTACATCTGTGGCTATTATTCTTTCTTCACCATGTAATTTCGTCAAGCCATAAACACCCGTTGGCGTGCCTTTTTGGTCTTCCTTGCAAGGCGTATTGTAAGGGTCGCCGCCAAACACGTAGTCGGTACTGATATGCACCAAAAGTCCTCCAACTTCCTTCATTGCACGAGCAAGATTCTCTGGAGCCTTGGCATTCAACAGTTCGGCCAATTCTGGCTCACTTTCTGCCTTGTCTACGTTGGTATAAGCAGCACAATTGACAATTACCTTTACATCTTTGTCAATCACAATGTTTCTTATTGCTTCAAGATTGGTGATGTCAAGAAAGATAGTTTCCTGCCCATCAACCTCAACAACATCGGTAAAGATGTAATGGTCTTGCGAACCTCTACTCACAATACGCATTTCATTGCCAAGTTGACCGTTGGCACCAGTTACCAAAATGTTCATGCTTAATAATTAAATGGGCTCTCAAAATCCTTTAGATTGGAATGATGCTTGTCTTTTTCTGAGAGAATAACATCTGATTCCAAGATGGGCCAGTTGATGGCAATATCGGGATCATTCCATGCAATGGCACCTTCTGCTTCTGGATGATAGAAATCATCGCATTTATACTGAAAGATGGCATAATCGCTCAAAACGGCAAAACCATGAGCCATTCCCTTCGGCACGAAAAACTGACGATGGTTCTCCTCGGTCAACTCACACATTTCGTACTGGCCATAGGTAGGTGAGCCTTTGCGAATATCCACCACCACATCAACGACCTTGCCTTTTACCACGCGAACGAGTTTACTTTGCGTAAAGGGTGGCAATTGGAAATGCAATCCACGCAATACGCCGTAACGGCTACAACTTTCGTTGTCTTGAACAAAAGTGATGTTCAAGCCCGTCTTCTCCGCAAACTCTTTGGCATTAAAGCTCTCAAAGAAATAGCCACGAGCATCCCCGAACACCTTAGGCTCAATGACAAAAACTCCGTCTATATTTGTTTTGATTATTTCCATGGTAATCGTTTGGCATCAAACATGCTCAAGTGTGTTTGCGTTCACTTCCTCTTTCATTTCATCAATAACTTTCAAGAGATATTGACCGTATTGGTTCTTCAGCATAGGCTGAGCCAGTTCACGCATCTTCTCCTCGGTAATCCAACCATTGCGATAGGCAATGCCTTCGAGACAAGCGATTTTCAGGCCTTGTCGTTTCTCTATCACTTCAACAAAGGTTGAAGCCTCGGAGAGACTGTCGTGCGTGCCAGTATCTAACCATGCAAAGCCGCGACCAAAAACCTGGACTTTCAGTTCGCCATCTTTCAGGAATTCTTGATTCACCGTAGTGATTTCCAATTCGCCTCGAGCAGAGGGTTTGATTGTTTTAGCCACATTTACCACCTTGTTGGGATAGAAATATAATCCGACTACGGCATAGTTGCTTTTTGGCTCTATGGGCTTTTCCTCAATACTGAGGCAGTTGCCGAACTTGTCGAACTCGGCCACACCGTATCGTTCAGGGTCTGAAACCCAATAGCCAAAAACCGTGGCTTTTTTGTTTTCTTCGGCATCCTTCACGGCATTACGAAGTAGTTTTGTGAAGCCACTGCCGTAGAAGATGTTGTCACCTAACACAAGGCAAGCGCAGTCATTGCCGATAAACTTCTCGCCAATGATGAAAGCTTGTGCCAGACCATCGGGTGAGGGCTGCTCAGCATATTCAAAGTGAACTCCATAGTCGGAACCGTCACCAAGCAAGCGCTGGAAACCGGGCAAGTCGTAAGGTGTAGAGATGATGAGGATATCCCTGATGCCGGCGAGCATCAAAGCCGAAATGGGATAATAGACCATCGGCTTGTCGTAAATAGGTAACAACTGTTTGCTAACACCCTTGGTAATGGGATATAACCTTGTGCCGGAGCCTCCGGCGAGTACAATGCCTTTCATGATTAAAGATGTTTGATGTAAGATGTTATGAAGTAAGAAGTTTAATGTTTAATTGGGGAAAGATTAGTTTTTATTGTTGTTTTCGCTCATACTTCTTCTCTAATTTAAGATATGAATTTAATATATGAGATGTAATAGGTTTGATGTAAGATGTATAGATTTCCATCTGTTCGAGAGCCCCCACATCTTCCATCAATACATCTTCCCTCTAACCTCGACTTCCTACAGCTCCGCCCCGTCAGTCACATTCCGTGTTGACAAAGGGTTGGTTTTCACATTTTTACAAGCAAACCGAATGTAAACTATATGCATCAATTGGCTTGCTTTTATTTTAGGGTACAAAGATAAAGGTTTTTCTTATAAATAGCACCATTTTTTAAGATAATGGCGTATTATATCGAATTCCCCCGAAGAGAGGACAAAAAACAAGCGGACTCGGTTGGGCCGAATCCGCATGCTATTCAGACAAGTTTATTTATGAAGTGAAAAGGTGTTTCCTTCGCTCTTCCTTCGCTCATTCTTCGCTCTAGCCATACTCAAACAGCATGGTTGAGCGAACGATGAGCGAACGACCAGTGTGCCATCAGCGTAGGAAAAGGGTGCCTCGGACGGCTCAGTCATCCATTAGGTCGGCCACTTCTTTGAATTCACTGACCATATCAGTGATGATGCGATAGGTGGCGTTGGAGTCGTTATAGCCTCCTCGGTCGTTGAAGCCACGCTGGACGCTGGTAGAGACCAAAAAGGAGAACACGTCGGCCAGGTGATCGGCAAAGCCTTTCTTCGGGCTGTCAGCCCTGATGAAGCCCAACTTGACGAAAGCCTCACGCAGATGCTTCCACTTCCAGCCCTCATAGCAACGCTCGTCGGGGTCGTTCTTCTCAGCCTTGGTCAGCGCCCGCCCGATGTAGAACCCACAATGATGAAGTATGGCATAATAGCGCTCAATGGCAGCCTTGTTGCCCGCCAGCCTACGGTCGAAGAAGTTGGGCAGGCGCGGCTTAAACAGCCTGGCAGCCTTGCGCTCGCGCAAGATGCCCTCGGCATCCTTAGGCCTAGCCGCCACGGCATCGTCGGCAACCGCAAGCTCTTCATCGGCCTGCTGCTCGCGATCCATGCCGAGGTATGCCACTCGATAGAGCAACTCAATGAGGTTGCGCAGGTCGACTTTGCTGATATCGTTGCGCACGCTCCAAAGGTAGCGGCCAAAGCCAGCAGGGTTTTCGAGTATGGTCTTGTCGCGACCCAGATAGCCGAACACCTTGCTTTCAAGCTTCATCTCCTTGATAAGGTCTATGGCGGCTTTTATCTCGCCTTCGCAGTACGCCTCCCATTGGTCTTCGGGTATTGCATTCTTCTCTTCCTTAACCTCGTGTTCGACAGCCTGCTTGGGCACGCCATATTCCTTCTCTTCCATGACGCGCTGAGCCAACCGTGCAAACTGGTCGTGGCTAATCTTGCCGCGAGGCGTATCATAAAGCTCGTAGAGCACGGCCGAGAGCTTGCGAAGCACGGTGTAACACGTGGTCCGTATGTCATCCTCATGGTTGGCCATAGGCTGAAACACACCCTTCAACCGATCATCCAGTTTGTGCGGCACCAGCGCAGAAATCTTGAAGCGATAATCGCCCCATTTCTTCTTGATCTTGGCCTGTAGCTTGGCTTGTTCGTTGACAAATTTGATGACATCGGGGTCGGCAAAATAGGGCGCGCCGCCTTTGCCCGACGAGCTCTCATCGAGGCATTCATAAAGGTCGAGCAGGAAATGCTTTGTAGGACAATATTGTTTGAGCTCCATATCGCTATCGCCAGCCAACTCGTCTCCTCCAATCGCATTAGCCATCTGCATGATCTTCTTGCCCCAACTGTAAAAGTTGATGGTCGTGGCTTCCTTGAAAGGCAAGTGGACCTTCCATCGCTCCACCATCACATTGAGCTTGAGCAGCAGCATCTCGGCCTCGGTGGTTATGGCAAGCATCAGCGCATCCTGCGTGTAGCTGTTGAACACATTCTGATAGATTTCAAACATCGAGTCAATCGACTCGAGGATGGAAAGGATGTCCGACTTGTCGGTCAGGCTGTCGGATGACAGCTTCTTAGTTCGTGTTGACATATATAAACTGTCTATGGAATCCTGTGTAAAACATCAATGTTGTCGCAATTTGTGTCGTGAGAGCTGTCCACCATTTGCATAAGGATAGCCCATCACCCCACCTTTGCACCGTCATTCATTCACAATGGCATACGTTCTTTGACATCTTGAATCAACAGGCAAAAAACAAGTGTGATGCACGCGACCCGAAAGGAACTCTCTCTTTATTCTTTCAATCTTTAAACTTTAAACTTTAAACTTTAAACTTTAAACTTTAAAACAATGGCAAGAATCAAACAAGTTGGCCTCGGCCAAAAAAGCTCCGGTACCCTCGACGGTATCACCTATGTAACCCGTAACGGCGTCACCTACGCCCGTTCTGCTCCCAACATGCCTGCATACGTCTACAAGACCCCTGCGTCCCTCAAGCGCCAGGCTATCTTCAAGCTAATCCAGATGCACTTGAAGTATCATCTTCGTACCATCCGCAAGACCTTCACACCCAAGGGAAACGGCTCTCCTTCCAACCGCTACTTCTCCGTCAACTACAAGGCATTGTCACAAGCTCTTGACGCTTTGGCCGACCAGTATGTGGCTGGCGAGGACGTGACCCTTTCCGATGTGGAGGCCGCCATCAGCGCCTACGCCGCTGAGAACACCGACTCCATCCGTATCGCCTCGCTGAGCGGCTACCAAGAGGTGTATCTCACCGGTGCCTGGCCTACAACCATCACCCTCAATGCCCTTGGCGGCGACAGCACGGTGATCATCATCGTGGCCGAAAACGGCACTACGACTACCATCAACCCGAGTAAAGTGTAAAGTGTATAGTGTATAGTGTAAAGTTTAGGGGGTTGATGGTGGAAGGTAGGAGTTGCGTAATCCTGATAGAAGACGGGCTTCTTCTTTTATCAGCTCATCCATGTCAAGACGTTCTTTTGTGGAGATATAGTCTAAATCCTCTGCTATCTCGAATTGAGAAGAAACCTCCATTAAAGAACCAAACGCGATTTCAATGAAATGTACTTTGTCCTTAACTGAAAACCTGTTAACTCCTTCAGCAATGTTGGAGGTTATGGATACCGAAGCTCTTCTGAGTTGATCGCACATCGCGTAACGCTCTTCAGCAGGGAACTTCTTCAAAAGACGATAAGTACTTTTAACTACCTCCTTGGCTTTCTGATATGCTATTAACTTTCTATAACCAAACACTTCCATACTATTATACTTTAAACTATTTAACTGATTTACAACTTTAAACTTTAAACTTTAAACTTTATCAAATCATGAAAAAGCTCATCAATTTTTTCGCAAAACTATTCGCATCAAAAAACACCGATGCGACACCCGAAAGTCCTGAACCTAACGAGAGCCCTAGAAAAGCCCTCTGGAAGTTCATCATCCAAACTCTCATCAGCATCCTGACCGCGATTCTGACCGCCTTGGGTGCTTCATCCTGTGTGAATCATCTGATGTAATAACAACCACATTAAACCTTCAACTTTAACAAAATGAGAACCATCACTTTAATCATCATTCACTGCTCGGCAGTAAAGCCCTTGCAGCAGAGCGGGGTGCGTGAGATTGACTGCTGGCACCGTGCCAAAGGCTGGAAGTCGTGCGGCTATCATTACGTGATTCGTCGCGACGGCACCATCGAGACTGGCCGTCCACTGGAGATGATCGGTGCTCACTGCAAGGACCGTAACCGTCATTCCATCGGTATCTGCTACGAGGGCGGCTTGGATGCCGAAGGGCGTCCCGCCGACACTCGCACGGAGGCTCAGAAGAAAGCATTGCGTGAGTTGCTGCAACAGCTGCATGCACAGTTTCCGCGAGCCATCATTGCAGGCCACAACGTCTTCAACCCGATGAAGGCCTGCCCGTGTTTCAACGCGATGGATGAATATCGCGACATGCAACCCTAACCAAACCACCTAACGCGGGTTGAGCGTCACTTCTTGTTTTATCCTTTTCTCCAAGCCCATTCCTATTGTTTTCGGGGGTGGGCTTTTTTTAGTTTAGAGTTTAGGGTTTAGGGTTTAGAGGCAGTTGTGAGTGTAGAGTTGTTAGTTGAGAGTGGATCCTTTTAACGGCATCGCCTTGTCAGTCGATTGATGTATAGATGTTTGACGGAAGATGTTAGAGGGTTGGAGGGTTGTCTTTATAGTATGAAGCGTCATCATCCGTCACCACTTGCAGTGCGTCGAGATGTTCTTCCACCATCCGCATTAGGTTGTCGGTGTATGTGGAAACGCCCATCGGCTTGTTAAAGCCTTCCAGCGTCCACTTCACCTTCTCGCGATTCGCCTTCTGGCAAATCAGTATGCCAATAGTCGGGTTGTCTTGCGGGCGTTTGATAAGCTTGTCAACAGCTGTGACATAGAGGCTCTGTTGTCCTATCCACTCCGACTGGAACGGCTTTACCTTCAATTCAACACCGCCTCCTTCACATCTTTGCAGTTCTGAAGAATCTCGATGTGGTGTCCCCATGGAACCATGCCAAGGAAGTAAGGAAATGGTTCCACTGGAACACTATCAACATTGATTTCCAGAGAATCCTTAATTTGTGGCGCAACTTGTGCCACAATCGTATTTGTCTTATTTTCAATTGGTTGTAATTGTCGCACAACTTGTGCCACAATTTCTTTTTGCTCCGAATAGAACCTGTAAAACTGGGCCATACGGTAGAGGTTATCCTTTGAAAAACCCTGCGCCTCAGGGAATGCCGCCTTGAGGTCAAGGCTTACCTGATTGACCACCCCGCTGCCCCAAATCCGAGTACGCATAATCTCGCTGATGTCGCGCCCGAGACACCAATTAAACTCCAACACGGCCGCATTGACCTGAAGATGGGCCTTGACCTGGCTCTGACGGTAGCGACTCTTCACGCTTTCAATCCACTGCAGATACTGCTTATTGCCGCTCACCGATGCATCGCCGGTTATGAATTGGTTGGGTAATCTCTCCTCATCCATGGCTGTATTCTGATTTAAAAGCGTTTTCTCATAGCTCCGCGTTGTCAGTCACATTCCGTGTTGACAAAGGGCTGGTTTTCACATTTTTACAAGCAAACCGAATGCAAACTATATGCATCAATTTGCTTGTTATATTTTAGGGTACAAAGATAAAGGTTTTTCTTATAAATAGCACCATTTTATTTAAGATAATGACGTATTATATCGAATTTCCCCGAAGAGGGGACAAAAAACAAGCGGACTCGGTTGGACCGAATCCGCATGTTGGATGTATACTTCCTTTGTTTGCAAAGGATATCCCTTGCTTCTGCTATCTTTCTCTGAGTGACGCAAAACTACCCAATGCTGGGATGGCATGAACGTTTTTCGGTTTTTTCGTGTCTTTCGATGTTCTATGAGAACAGCTACTTTTCATAATAGCCTCTGTTGCTAAACTTCGACCCATGGATATTCATACCCTAACCAATGATAATGTCGGCTTGGTCGGCAATGGTCTTGATAAACCCGACATAGCCAGTGCATGCTACTACAATGTTCATGGGTGTAGTTTAGAGTTTAGAGTTGAGGGTTTAGAGGCAGTTGTGAGTTTAGAGTTGTAAGTTGAGAGTAGAAGTTGAGCAAGCCCGATAAGGGCGATGCGAAATCTTTATTTTAGATTTAGCATTCGCTGAAATCGAAGATTCGGCGCAGCCAATGCAGAGCATTTGTTTCAGATTTGTTTCCTTTAACGGCTTCGCCTTGTCAGTCACAGATTGTGGTGGAAAGGAATAATTCTGCTGCTTCAATTAGGTGCTTGTTTATCATACTTTGATCATATGCGTATAACAATGCATTAACCTTATCAAAAGCCGTACGTACTAAAATCAAATCAATTTCCACCCTCCCTTTCTTATTCTTTTTAAAAAATGGATACTTCGACATAAAATCTTTGTTGGGTTTACCATCTGAATGCACGAAAACATGCCGAAGCTCAAGGTAAGGCAACGCTTCATTAATCAAGTTCTCATTAACACCTAAATCCAATTTGTTATTAACTTTGGTCAGCAATCCAATCGTGCTTCTTTCATTTTCCAATGATTGAAAAATTGAAGAAATGACCATCTCTATTATTTCATCATAAGTATTCTTTTCAAGAATCTCATTTGCTTTAAAGCTTAGCTTAAGATCTCCAACTAATCGCAAAGAATCTATCCCATTTTTTGCTCCTTGAGACAATATATACCGAAGATACTCTGATACTTCCTCATACAATTCCTTGATAAATGAAATTAGTATTGTACTTCTGATATGGCTAACCACTATTTTTCGACTCCCTTCCGTATTACTTCTATTTGCCAATTTATTAAACTTAGGCTTGGAAACTCCTTTGAAAATATAACTTCCGTCGCCTTTAATTTCTTCCTTATTTATGTAAAAAACTTCTGAAGTTTCACAATCGGTTAAGAAATAGTCGAGCCTATTATTGAATCTTTGGTAGCCTTTACTTTGTGACATGATTGTATAAAATGGTATCAAATCATATTGACATGCGAACTTGTTTATAGAGAGCCATACCTGGAACATCATCATATCTATCAGCAAGGACTTTTCTCAAGCCAAACATACGCTTTTCCGCTGTGTCAACCAATTGCGAATAGGTTGTTGTATATAATGTTCCCAATACAGCATCATTTTCCTTGACAGTTGTTACATTGGCGATATTGTCGGCGATAGAATCACCCACAACGAAGCCTATGATGCGACAATTGCCACCTAAAATTGTAGATTTTGCCAAATCTTCTATATAGCCTTAAGCTTGGTTACGTTCATCACGGGTTATCTTAAATGCTCCTTTTTTCAATTCAACAAGTAAAAGCTGACGCACATTTACCAAGCCTGTCTCGTCAGGTAATTCCTCCAAACCTGTAACTCCTATTGTACTGTTTGGAAGACAAATAAGATCTGGGCGTTTCCTGTCGTTGATGTCAACACGCTGGAACTTGTCTTCGCCGAAAATGGTAGCGGTTGCCGTCTTCATCTGACGATTGAAAATATATTCCGACGATTCGTACTCGGGTCCAAATAGCCAACGTGACTCTGCAATCATGGGGTGAAGAACATGAAGCTCATCAGTAGTATTATCACCCGCAAGTTTTCGTATGGCTTGGATTATTGCTAATCTACGGTCAATTTCATTCAACACTTCGTGTGCATCACCTATGGTCCACTTATTGAGCAATTCATTAAGGCCATCTATATCATCTAAGCTCATTTTCGAAAGCTTCTCCAGAAAAGCTTTACCATTTTTAGAGTTTTCAACATTGATAAGTGCCTTGACAGCAACATTGACAGATTCCTGCTTAATTATTGCTTAATATTGGGAAGTGCTTGAATCTCTTCTGATGTCTTTGGTGGTTATCCCATAATTCTTTATGGTGACAAGGGAGGACAAAATATTGTTTTTGTGTAATTATCTAATTGCATCTGACAAGGAAGAGAGTTCCATATCAATTGTCTCCAAGTAATCCACACCTTGCCTCTGACCATAGTAGTATCGTAACGATACACATACTATTGCTTCGGAGTTTACTTTATAAGTTTCATCTTCGGTACCATACCACTGCCCATCTTCACTATCATAAATAGCATAAGCGTAATTCACATAATCCACATCCACCTTGAATGCTATTACGGGCTGCAATTCTATTTCAATGAATGTATCAGTAACGCTGATTACTTCATAATCATTCTCATTTAATTCAACATTGACTTCATTAACCGAAAAATAAGATACTTCATCTAGGTCAAGCAAAGTTTGATATAGCCTAAAATCTTCAAGATATTCTATTGCAGCACTCGTGATTTCTTGTTTCAACGATTCCGCATCTGCCTGCAATCTCCTTACCATCTGAACCAACGCTACCCCTTCTGCCATTTTCTTGCTAACATATTGTCCGTAATCCTCACAAATTAAATTCTTACTTTCATAACCTAGCATATCTCCATCTTTAGATAGGACAATTACTTTTTGGTGTATCTCAGATGCGTATTTTTCCAACGAGGTCAGCACAAAAGCATCGGGAAACTCATCTTTTTTTTGGCCATCGCCAAAAGGCTTATGTTTCTCAAAATAGTCAGTAAAGACTTTACCTGCATCAGAACAATAGGAATAATCAAGAATCTTTGTATAGGTTTCTGTCAGAAACTTATCAAACAATGCTATTAGTTTCTCTATTTCTTTTTTTTCATTGGTCGATTTACGCCATTGGTCAACCTCAACATTGTTTCTGAATATACGGCAATCTTTGTCAAACTGTTTCCATGATTGTCGAACAGTTGATTTGATGCGTTTGTATAGCTCCTGACGGGTTATTTCTGACATTACAAGTCTTATCTTATTATCCTTCGCCAACTTGCTTAACGAATGGATACGATTGTCAGGCGCAAAGAAATTCTCTGCGACAAACACACTTGTATCAATAAAAACAACATCAGGTTGAAGAATGCTCATATTATTACTCAGAAATAACTCTTCCGTCAATCTTATACATCAAAAGGCTTATCATCATCAGTTTCCGCAGGGCGTCTTCCTTGGTAATCATTTCATTGTCATGCGCCTTGGGGTTGCGTATTCCTGTCATTACCCCTGCATAGATTTCCATATAACCTTGTTGAGTGTCGTGCCCGCTTTTTGATGCTGGGCTTGCGATTCTAATAATCGGATTACCTGGCGAGAACGCTTTACGCATCAATCCTGCACCATCAAGCTCCTCTCCCGTTTGATCTAATACTATATCACGCACTCTGGCATTCAGCGTTTTACATGCCGCCTCCACAGCATCGGCATAATAGCCGTCTTTGATTCGTTTTTTGGACACCTCTGCAATTGAAGGATGTATGAGTGACCAAATATCATAATCTTTATCATCCTTTGGTTCTGCATTCAGCTTTTTAGCAAAATCTGGGTCAGCCTCTATTATTCCTATTGACTGCTCAATCACATCAGATAAATGCCTATGAATATCAAGACCATAAGGAGGATTAAAAATATAATCTAGAGGATTAACATTTTGCATCACATAACCACCTGTTAATGCAGGAGGGGCAACACTAATCAACTTCAACGTTTGAGTCTTGATAAGAATGCGTTGAACCATCGGACGGTTTTTGTTTAAGAAAGATCTCGTTTCTTGATAGTCATACGGCTGCCGAGACCCAAGCTTTAACAAACACGACCGGTATTTCTTTAACAACTCTATAATATCTTTATTCGTCATAATTGTATTTCTACTTACTTATAAATTACCTCCCACAACATCCAATCATCCCTTTCGGGAACATCTTCAAGAGCGGGATGATGAATGACATTGTAAACCTTAGCTATTCTGCCCCTTGCATCATATTCTGGTTCATAAGAAATACGACCAATGTAGCGATCATTGAATTGTTCAATATTGTCAAGATAGTTAATGTAATTATTAACACTATTCCAAATTTCTTTCTTAAAACTGGCGTCGACCAAATTCACTTTCATGTGGTCATCGTTTTGAGCATCAGCTATCAATTGTTTGAAGTCGGAATAAGTCATCTGGTTTAGAGGTAATGATTAGTATAGGGTGTATTTCGGCTTTGAATTATTTGTTCTTAGTAAGGCATAGCCTGGAAAACTTTTCCTTGCAGGTTCTTTCCGTTCCGCTTCTTGCTCCTTTTGATCCCGTCACTGCCCCATGTGCCCCATTGCTTGAAATAAAAGGCTTTTCCTGTGGCTTCCACTTGGTTTTTGATATTAAGGACCCATTCCTCTTTCATGGGTCTGGCCATGATTCCGCTTTCTCCACCCACAATGATCCAATCTATCCCCTCCAAATTCAAGGTTCCCAAATCCTCAAGCAAAGGTTCACACGATAAAAACCGGATAGGGACATCCTTAATACCTCGTAATGCCTCAATCCTAGGTTTTGAGGACTGCACATCCACCGTCACTCCTAACCACACATTGGAAGGCACCGTCCGCGTTTGGAAATACTCTTCCATACGGTCGGCTCTCTTAGTCAAAACCTGATACTTGTGTTGAGGCGTACTCTTTATGACTGAAAATACCTTGTCGATAAAATCAAAGGGCACATCCTTATGAAACAAATCACTCATCGAACACACAAAGATAGTCTTAGGGTGTTTCCACTGGAGCGGCTCATCCAAACACTCTTCGTGCAATGTCAATTGAAAACCATTACTGTATTTTTCCACTCGCATCGCACAAAGCCGCCTTGACATCACCTCGGCATAGCAATATTTACAGCCTGATGAAATCTTGGTACATCCCGTGATTGGATTCCAAGACGCTTCGGTCCATTCTATTTTTGAAATACTCATTGTTTCTTGATGATAATATCTTGGGCGATTTTCATTGCCGTCTTGTTTTTCGCGGCAAAAACGAGATGAAATATAGGCACATTGTGGTTGTTGTAAAGCACCATCGGGTCTTCCGTTACATAAGGAAAGATGCTTTTCAGCCGCTCGACATACAACTGCGCTATTTTTCTAATAGAGTTCTCCGCTTTGGTAATCACCGTTTCATCATCACCGAAAAGTGTAGGAACCTGCTTTTCGGTATAAAAGAAACTCCTTATTTCCGCTTCCGGCAACCCAAAAAAGGCTTCCAACTTTTCGGCGTGAGCCAATCCTTTTTGTAGGTCTATGTTCCTTTCAAGAAGCCGATTGATGATAACACCAGTCGGGACAAGTATCCAGAGGTCAACAGATAGTTTCTTTAATGCTTCTATGGAGGACCAATCGATTTGCATCCCAAAAGGATCGAGAAACGCCAATGCCTTACAATTACCATAATTTGTCAAAGTGCTTGCCAACATTTTAACAGCTTCGTTTGCGTCTTTTGGCAAATAGTGCTTCTTCCCACTTGTCTTATAATCAGAGAGCTTTTCTTGAAGAGCAAGACAGTTCTCTTCACTTTTATCAACAAAATAATAATGGTCAAAACTCCGCATATAATCACATTCTATCTTAACCACACGTTCGGCAGCACCTTGATACACATTGAAGTCTTCCACGGTAACCTCTTGTCCAAAAAGATCCATCGCTTCTTGCACTTCCTGGACCTCCTCTTCCTGATTTCTTGTCCCACTACCTGCAAAACCATCAAAGTAGAGAAGTTTCCATCCGTTAGCATCTCTATAAGCATTCATAATGGTCAAGTAGGCCTTCACATATTTCTCAAATGCATCGAGTTTTTCCTCGGTCCATTTTCCACCCCAAGTTTTTTTGCTTATCATATCTGCTTATTGTTTTATAGATCCTTTTAGATTTACTTTAGATTTACCTCCTTTTCAAAACTCCGTCCCCATCAGTCAATTACATGAGTTTAGCGTCTAGACTTCAGAGTTTAAAGATAGTTGTTAGTTCAGAGTTTAGAGCCAGTTGTGAGTGTAGAGTTGAAAGTGTAATTCTCTTTTCGTTTCTTTCGGGTCTTTCAATGTTTACAACATATCCTCCTCCTTCAACGCCTCCCAAGGTCCGTCTTTGCACTCCAAGATTACGCTCCCTGTTTCCAAACATTCTAATGAATGCCATTGTCCCTTGGGGACGCTGAGACCACAGATGTCACCGCCCGCTTCAACGAGGATAGTGTCAGTAAGCTCACCTTTGTCGTTGTAATAGAGCCACTTCACCTTGCCGCGAAGCACTACAACGGTCTCAGAGGTGTTGCGGTGGCGGTGGATAGGCATCACCGTGCCGGGCTCCAAGGCGTTAAGCATGCGCTGGCTTGGGTCATCAGGCGTATTGCGCAGGTCAAAGTTCATCCTAAGCCTGGGGGAGGCCTTCGCCTGAGTGGTCAGCTCATCAAACAAAGTGGAGGAGAATAACATTATATTATGGTTTATTATTTCAAATAGAATTCTTTATACCACTCTGCAAACTTCCTCAACCCCTCTCTCAGTGGAATCTTAGGCGTGAAGCCAAAGTCGCGCTCCAACGCAGTGGCATCGGCGTATGTTGTCGGCACATCCCCAGGCTGCATGGGTACAAGTTGCTTGTGGGCTTCGAAATCGTAGTCTTTAGGAAGCACGTCTGCACGAACAAGTTCCTCTTGCAGGATGTTGACAAAATCGAGCAGGTTTTCGGGCTGACCTCCGCCGATGTTGTAGATCTTGTAAGGCGGAATGGGCAGACCGTCCTCCCCGGTCTTGCGCTCAGGAGCCTTGGCCATCACTCGGGTGATGCCTTCCACAATGTCATCCACATAGGTGAAGTCGCGGCGGCAGTTGCCGAAGTTATAGATTTGAATGGTCTCACCTTTCAAGAGCTTGTTGGTAAAACCAAAATAAGCCATATCGGGGCGACCGGCTGGGCCGTAGACGGTGAAAAACCTTAGTCCAGTGGTTGGGATGTTGTATAGTTTACTGTAGCAATGGGCAAAGAGTTCGTTGCTCTTCTTGGTGGCGGCATAGAGCGAGACGGGGTTGTCGACACGGTCATCCGTCGAAAATGGTACCTTCTTGTTACCGCCATAAACGCTGGAACTACTTGCATACACCAAATGCTCTACTGGATAGTATCGGCAGGCTTCAAGAATGTTGTAGAAGCCTATGATGTTGCTCTCCATGTAGGCATCGGGGTTCTCGATGCTGTAACGCACACCCGCTTGGGCGGCCAAGTTGACTACAATGTCGAAGTGATATTCCTTAAAAAGCTGGTTTACCAGGTCGCGGTCGGCAATGCTACCTCGTACGAAGATCCAAGAAGAGCAAGATCCCTGAGCTTTCTCTTCTATCTGACGCAAGCGATATTCCTTGAGCGATGGGTCGTAGTAGGAATTCATGTCGTCAAGGCCAACGATATGCAAAGGCTCGCTGCTATCCAGCAGCCGCAACACAAGGTTGGCACCGATGAAACCGGCAGCACCTGTGACAAGAACATTCATAATTACAAATCCGCTCCGTCAGTCACACTTTGTAGTGACAAAGGGCCAGTTCACTTTATCTTATGGCAATTCGAAAAGCAGTACGAATGCTTGTCTTTTGCCATCTTGAGATTTGAATACAAAAGTATGAATAAATACTTGTATTCTCAAAATAAATCAAAGAATATTTCAAATCTTGCTGGTTTCCATCATCTTCCTCCATTTGAAGTAGCCAAAGACTGCGATGATGACATACAAGGCATAAAGACTGGCCTTGAAAGGGATGTCCTTGTAGAAATAAAGCACACTTGTGACGATGTCTACCACAATCCAGACAAACCATTGCTCCAGGTACTTGCGCGCCAAGGCCCAGATGCCCACGATGCTTAAAGCCGTGGTGAAAGCATCGGCAACAGGGACGTTGGAGTTGGTGAAACGGCTCAGCACGAAGTAGATGAAGGCCCAGATGGCCATGCCCACTCCGACCCAGATGAAAGCCATCTTCTTTGGCATGTGGCGGATGGGGAGCTCGGCGGCTTTCTGCTTGTGCCGCATCCAGGCGATGAAGCCGTAGACGGTCATGGCCAGGTAGTAGAACTCCATGCCGCAGTCGGCGTAGAGGCCTTTCTGGTAATAGAGCACGATGCCCAACGACTGCATCACGAAGCCCACGACCCACATCCAGACGCTGGCCTTGTATTCCAAGAGGATATAGGCGAGGCCAAGGGCGGTGGTGGTGATGTCGAGCCAATGGGTGGAGAGGAATTCCATTTAGAGGTGTTTTGCAGGGATTATAAAGCATGTCATTCCTTGCAGGGAAACGCGCGTTTGGAATCTATGCTTTATAATACCGTCATTTATAGTCTATTTTTCAAGCCACCGCCTATAGATTCCAATCGCACAACCTCCTCTTGGAATGACATAGGCGGCTTAAACTACACATTTATCTTTTGTTTCATCTCCTCCGCTAGAGCGACAAATCCCTTTGCATCCATTTCCTTCAAGAAAATCAAACCATGGGTAGCGCGGATGAGTGGGTGGGCATTCTCAAAGAAAAAGTCCTTACCGAGAAGGAACTGCACGTCCTTGTAATTCTTCACCCAGATTGTCTCAGCTAATTCGCTGAAAGGCCCGTCGAAATCGGGGTTGGGAAACTCCGCCTTGACTTGCGTCAAGTAACTGTCCTTGAAGGCCTTCTCGAACACGGCGAAGGCATTGAGCGACACGGGCACATAGACATTGGCCTCGGCAGGATGGAAGGTTGACCAGACGTTGCGGTAGCCGAAGACCCTCAGCTTGCTGAGGTCTTCTTCTTCGCCCCACATCCTGACAGCCTCGGCGATGCTTTGCATTACCTTGTAGTGCGTGTTTGGCCCTAGTCCCTCCGAGTCGATGGCCACGGTGATGACGGTGGGGTTGATGGTACGGAGCTGGTTGAGGATAGTGTTGATGTCATCGTCATGAACCGGGCCCTTCGACAGGCTCAGGGACCCTTGATCATACAGTCCCAGCCGTAAGTGATGGATATGGTCCAAAGCAGTGCCGGCATAAGCCCAAACAAGTTCTTCCTCGAACTCGCGAATCTGTCCCTTGAGGTGCTGTATCTCACGGCTGTTGGGCTGGCCTTCCTTAAGGCTTTCTATCTCCGTCGTGAAGCACAGCTCGATGTCGTCGACGCTCTTCAGTCCCCAAAGCCCCACGGCGTCGCGAAGGATACGGTGACAGAAGCCACGACGCATTTCATCGGGGTTCCTGCGAGCCACATTGTCAAGATAGTGGTGGATATCCTTCTCCTGCTTGAAACGGTAGCCCTGCTCGAAGAAGTCGGGGTAACGCACCATTTGAATGCGACCCTGGTGCAGATAGTCCAAAGTGTCTTCCATGGCTTTTTGCAGAAAGGCATCGGTGACAGAGTGGTAACCCGAGGTCATGATGGCGAAATGCACTTGATTTGACGGCGAGCGCAGCTGCCTGTTGATGAGCGGCATGAGACCCAGCATAATGTCGTCGTGGTGCGGACCCGTGTGGTAGATGATTTCGTTCTCGAAGAACTGCGCGCCACGCCATAGTTTGGCTTCCACATCGGTGATGACCTGTTGCACGGTGTTGAGGCTCAAGTCGGGGATGTTGGCACAACGCGGGTCACTGCACAAATCGTCAAGCGTCAGCTTATGGGCATAACGGTCGAGGATCTTACAGAGCCCCAAAATGGCGTGCTCGGTCTTCTCGAAAGACCACGGACCGTCAAAATAGGATGGAGATGTTTTGGGGAACATAGTCAATTACAAACGACCGTCAATAATATCCCTCGGGAGGATGCCCTTCACGTCGTAGATGACGCCGTTGTCCTTGGCAAAGGCCTTCACGTCCATATCCAAGAACTCCTTGTGTGCCACAGCGAGGATGACCGCGTCGAATTGGGCTTTCGGGACTTCGTTGGTCACCGTCACGCCATACTCCTGGAACACATGCTCGGCATTGGACCAAGGGTCATACACCGTGATGTTGGGTGTGTATTCGCGCAACGTGTGGTAGATGTCGACCACCTTGGTGTTGCGGATGTCGGGACAGTTCTCCTTGAAGGTGATGCCAAGAATGAGGATCTTGGCGTTTTTCACCATCACACCCTTCTTGTTCATGCATTTGATGGTCTGGTTGGCCACATAGGCACCCATACCGTCGTTAAGCCTTCTTGAGGCATGCATAATACGAGGCAGTACGCCATAGACCTGTGCCTTCTGGATAAGGTAATAAGGGTCGACGCTGATGCAGTGTCCACCCACCAAACCGGGACTCAGCTTGATGAAGTTCCACTTGCTGCTGGCGGCTTCAATCACATCATGCGTGTCAATACCCATGGCATTGAAAATCTTCGCCAATTCGTTCATGAAGGCGATGTTGACATCACGCTGTGAGTTCTCGATGATTTTGGAGGCCTCAGCCACCTTGATGCTCGGGGCTTTGTGCGTGCCATTGACAAGGACGCTGTTGTAGACTTCGTCCACATAATCGGCAATTTCTGGTGTGGAACCAGAGGTCACTTTCTTAATCTTTTCAACAGTGTGCTGCTTGTCACCGGGGTTGATGCGCTCGGGGCTATAGCCGGCATAGAAGTCGACGTTGAACTTCAGTCCGCTGACGCGCTCCACCACGGGCAGGCATTCCTCCTCGGTCACGCCAGGATAGACGGTGCTTTCGTACACCACAACATCACCTTTGCTGATGACCTTGCCGACGGTCTCGGAGGCTCCCCATAGGGGTCGCAAGTCGGGGCGATTGTCGGCATCCACTGGGGTGGGCACGGCCACCACATAGAAGTTACACTGCTTGATTTCCTCAAGGTTGGTGGTGCAGCGGAAGCCGTGGTTCTTGATGGCATCTTGAAGCAGCTCATCGCTGACTTCAAGGGTGGCGTCGTGGCCCGTCATCAGGGCTTCCACACGACGCTGGTTCATGTCGAAGCCGATGGTCTCGAACTTCGTTGAAAACAGGCGGGCAAGGGGCAGACCCACATAGCCGAGGCCTATCACACAGATTTTTGTGTCTTTCATATTATAGTAGTAATTGTTATTCTGTCTATTCAGGTTTCAGAAAGCATGTCATCCCAACATTGGGTGCAGGCCTCAACAGGTATGTCATCCCAACGCAGGCTTGTGGGCAAAAGCAAGGGATCTATGCCTGGTGAGGCCGTCCTTTATAGGTCTTTGCTTCTTGAACCGCCTCCCATAGATTCCAATCACACAAGCCTCCACTAGGAATGACATGGGAGGCTGGCGGGAATGACATGAACGGCTGATCTCAGCAGGCTTTGGAAAGCATGTCATTCCTCGCAGGGATATGTGCGTATGGAATCTATGCTTTCAAAGGCCGTCCTTTAAAGGTTTTGCCTTTTGAACCGCCCCCCATAGATTCCAATCACACAAGCCTCCACTAGGAATGACATGGGAGGCTGGCGGGAATGACATGGGAGGCTGGCATCACTTCCACCCAAACGGGTGTCCGCTCAGCGGGAGCTTGGCCATGGGATGATAGTCACCGATGAGGCCGACAGGCTTCGCGTTGCGAATCTCATACACAATCTCGATGCAACGGCGAGCGTCCTCCAAGCCGAAACCATGTCCAGCCAGGATGTTCTCATAGCTCTTGGTGTGCAGTTCGGTGAACCCTTGGCTGAACTCAAACTCCTCGCCGTCAATCATGATAGTACGATAGGTGCGTTTCTCGCCTTCCACGGCATTCTCCGGCAAGGTGTCGGCATTGATGCTGAGGAAATAACGCACGCGGGCACGCTTCAGCTCCAAATAGCCTGCCACACGGTCGTGCGATGCCACATGGACGATGTTCTTCTGCACATCGCCGAAGATCCAACTCAGCATGTCGTAGAAATGCACGCCGATGTTGGTGGCAATGCCGCCACTCTTGTTGACATCACCTTTCCATGAGGCATAGTACCAGTTGCCTCGTGAGGTGATGTAGGTCAGGTCGATGTCGTAGATTTTGTCTTTCGGACCTTCCTCGACTTTCTTCTTGAGCACAACGATCTTGTCGTGCAAGCGCAGCTGCAGGATGGTATTGACCTTATGTCCCTGACGCTGTTCCACCTTCTGCAAGGCGTCGATGTTCCACGGATTCAGCACAAGAGGCTTCTCGCAGATGACATCGGCACCGAGACGCAAACCATAACGGGTATGGGCATCGTGCAGATAATTAGGCGTACAGATGCTGACATAGTCAATGTTGGTGCCGCTGTCGCGCAACTTGGTGTTGTGCCGGTCGAAAAGTTCCTGTTCGGTAAAGAAGGCAGCCTTAGGGAAATAGCTATCCATGATGCCTACGCTGTCGCTTTTGTCGTAGGCGGAGACAAGGTTGTTACCAGTGTCTTTGATGGCTTTGAGGTGACGAGGGGCGATGTAGCCGCCAACGCCGATTATCGCGAAGTTTTTCATTGTTTGTATTTAGAGAAACAAATCTTACATAAATCTGTTACAAATTTTGTTTTTCTTTGGTTTGTTGGTGTTCGGCTTGCCCTTATCGGGCTTGCCGATGACGCTTCTTCGAAGCTTGGCTGGTTAGCCTCTGATTAAATCAAACTTATTGGAAAGTTCATTGAACATGTACTTTTCTGCATGAAGCCTTTGGGATTCCCCAAAGTTAATAAGTATACCGAACTTTGAATTGGTGATTCTCATGTAGTTGAACAGTTGAGCTCTGTGTTCACTAAGTAACTCTGAGACAGCTTTCAATTCTACGATAATATCATCATAACACACAAAGTCCGCCTTATATGTTTTCTCCAATTCGATACCATGAAAGTACATCTTCAGCATTTTTTCCCTTTCCCATGGAATATCCCTTTCGGTACAAAGCACAGACAGACATTCTTGGTAAATTGGCTCAGAATAGCCACTGCCAATCTCATTGTACAGCGACATGGCTGCTCCAATGATGTTATACATCCGTTCTTTGTATAATTGAATACTCATGAAATAAGGAAGAAACAAATCTTACACAAATCTAAAACAAATAGTTTTATCGGCGAGTCCGATTAGGACAATGCCGAGAGAATAGAAACAATAGATTTACGATAGATTCATGTAAGATTTGTTTCCAAAAAAACTCAAATATTATTCTTTTCGATATCCTTAAAGTACTTCACGGTGCCGTAGGTCATCTCGTCACAGGCGGCATCGTCGCAGACGATGATGCCTTTCGGGTGCATTTGCAGCACACTGACGGTCCACATCTGACTGACAGCACCCTCGATGGCATTGGCCAAAGCGCGAGCCTTGTTATGGCCGTTGGCCAAAATCATCACTTCACGGCTGTCCATGACCGTACCCACACCTACGGTAAGGGCAGTCTTCGGCACCTTATTAATATCGTTTTCGAAAAAGCGAGAGTTGGCGATGATGGTATCGGTGGTCAAGGTCTTCACACGAGTACGTGAAGTCAAGGAACTGCCCGGTTCATTGAAAGCAATATGTCCATCAGGGCCAATGCCGCCCATGAAGAGGTCGATGCCACCATAGCTCTTGATCTTTTCCTCATAACGAGCGCACTCGGCTTCAAGGTCTTCTGCATTGCCATTCAAGATGTTGACGTTTTCTTTCTTGATGTCGATATGGCTGAAGAAGTTGTTCCACATGAAGCTATGATAGCTCTCAGGATGGTCTTCAGGGATGCGGACATACTCGTCCATATTGAAGGTGACCACATTTTGGAAGGAAATCTTGCCTTCTTTGTGGAGACGGACCAATTCCTTATAGGTTCCAATGGGCGTCGATCCTGTAGGAAGTCCCAAGATGAAAGGTTTCTCAGCAGTGGGCTTGAAGGCATTGATGCGTTCAACGATATGGTTAGCAGCCCAACGCGACATGGCGTCGTAGTTTTGTTCGATAATGACTCTCATAGTTATATGTTGTTGAATTGTTGGTTGTTGAATTGTTGAATTGTTGGTTGATAGTGCTGTCACATTGTGGCAGCCGATTGGTATTGGGGGTGGCTGCCGTAATACGACAGCCCTACAGAATTAATGGGTGTTTCTGTATTTTTGAATTAATGCGATGAATTCTTCGGTCTCTTTGCGGATTTGCTTGACAAAGCTGACCTCGTCGAGCTTGCCGATGACAGCGATTTTTTCATCTTCGTTGCGGAAGGTGGCATTGCGGAATTCGTTGTCGTAGTCTTTCTTGCGGCTCTCATACACTTGGTTACAGATGAATTGTTGGATGTGGATGGCCTTGTCCAAGTTTTCGTGCCACATCTCTTCGGTAAGCACATCCGTCTCATCTTTGTATAGGAACATCAGCGCGAAGTAGGCATGACGCAGTTTTTCCGCTTGATAATTGTCCCAAAGCTCATCATAGCGATGATGTATCTCATCCCAAGTATTGAGCACACCGTCGCGAATGTCAGCACGCAGCTGGTCAGCATACTCCACAGGCATGGTCTGGCCGCCAAGGTTGATCCATTTGCGGAGACGCTTGCCTCTCATGTGGTTCACGATGGTTTCCATGTCGGTTTCAGGATGCGCCTCAAAATAATGCATCAAGGTTGACACAGCGTAATATACAATCATGTCTCCGTAGGCATTGTAGGCTTCCAAAGGCTTGAGGATGCGTACTTTTCGTTTGCCTTTTTCCATGTGTTCGCCGAATACCTCCAAAGACTTTACCGTATCGGGTTCGTTGTCAAGAAGATTCTTTCCACACTCACGGAGGTCATAGTATTCATAATTCTCAGGGTTCTCACCCTTTGTGCGAAGATAAGCTTTGGCTACCCAAACTTCGAGCAGCTTGCGGCCTTCGATGATTTCTTCCACAGTGTCAGGCGCAAGAGTCTCAAATTCAATGTTTTGAATCTTGCGTTTACGTTTGTCGCGTTTCAGGTATTTCGAGGTGTTGCGCGCGATGGCGTACATGTTGTACATCCACCAATAAGCTGGCATGACTTCCAATTCGTCTTTAGCCACATTATTGCTCACCAAGCAGAAGGGAAGCATGATGTTGAGTTCGCTCGGGTAGTCAGCCTTGCTGAGCAGGGTGAACGAAGCAAACTTCGACGAGTGTTTCACACTGGAACAGAGACCTGGCCAGAAGCCACGTGAAGCCACAATTTCGCCATCGGTGGCGCGACTGTTGTGGTTCGAACCCATGGTCGCACCTGCCGCCATATTGCTCTGTCCCATCACGCATGCTGAGATGAGGAAGGAGTTGTTATGGTGTTGCTCATGTGAAGGGAAAATCAAGTTGTTCAACACTTCACAGCAAGAGATAGTGGAGTTGTCGCCCAACACTGAGTGGATGAGTCGTGCACCATATTTTAGGTTGCAGTTGTCGCCAAGCACGAAGCGGGTAGCCACCACCGAGTAGAAGATACGGCAGCCGTAACCTGTTACGCCGTTCACCAAAATGACACCTTCTCCAATTTGTGAAGGTTCTTCTTCCGATGAGTTGATAGTGATATTCTTCAGCTTGCTTGCACCTTTGATATAGCAATGCGGACCAACTTTGGCATCTTTCAGAATCCAGCAGTTCTTGATGACACAAGACTCACCTATGGTGCCATAATAACCACGATGAAAATCCACACTGGCTTGAGTGATTTCCTTGAGGCGCTCTTGTAATTTGGTGTCATCGGTGTATTTCGCCCAAAGATAAGCATCGGCAGTAATCATTCCATCGAAAGGCAATATTTTACGGGTTCCGATTTCATTCATCACCTCCAGCCAAACGCGCACATCCTCAGGCTCGCCCTCTTTGATGGTACCATTGCCGAATTTGGAGTGGTCGGTAGTGGAAATTTCTTGGATGTTGAAAAGGATGCTACGGTCGCCAATGATGTAGTTGG